>Ga0180732_1001317_pt1 | contig 15738 bp, 29 predicted proteins | sample KR11_01MetaG_FD_148674 | JGI IMG/M metagenome (GOLD analysis project Ga0180732, IMG submission 148674) | Groundwater microbial communities from the Olkiluoto Island deep subsurface site, Finland - KR11_0.1 MetaG | ecosystem: Environmental > Aquatic > Deep subsurface > Groundwater | place...
ATTAATTTATATATTTTTGTAGCTGTTATTTTTCCTAAGCCAGCTTCTTTCAGTTGTCCTATGTCGGCGTTGTAGAACTTCTCAAGGCTGCCAAAGTGTTCAAGTAATTGTATTGTACGATCTCCGCCTATGGATGGAAAGCAGCCTATGTTTGTGAGTGCAAGTGTTTTGGGTGGAACATTTTTTTTCTTTGGTAAATCTAAAAATACAAATTCTTTACTACTTGATCTTTTAACGACAGATTTATATAATGAAACGACTGTGTATACTAAACCTTCATCATCTTCTGTTTGTAATAAACTGGCTGATAATGGTATCGTTGCTAATCTACCACGGAGAATGTTGATACTCAACGGTCTTTCTCGATATAAGTTTGCAAGTAATAAGTTCCCAGTTACAATAAATATTCTGTGTTCGTACGCATCTTTCATTTGGTGGAGCTGCTTAGAAATTCTTTTATCCAGTAATGAATTAAGAAAGTCATCAGCATCCTTTCTTTCTATGACTATGTCTGCAAACGTTATATCTCCAATTTCGAGACGTTTTCTTTTGATGTGTGGTATTTCTAACTTTAGTGCGTTAAAAAACTTTATGTTTTCTCTGTCATCTATATAGATTGGAATTTTTTTTTCCATTGTATCATCCTAACATTACTGTATATTCTTTTGCATTATTTGGTATTCCGTTCTTTTCTGCATCCATCAGAAGTTGTAAACTTTTCATAGCGTGCTTTAGTTGTAGTTCTGATGGTTCTTTTGTTGTTAGTAATTGAAGTTTACTTCCTATTATTACAGATAACTTTCCAATTGGAGGTACTTTGCGTATTGTGTATAATGATAATAGTATAGATGTTCCACCAAGCATCATTGGAAAAAACAAGTATGAAAGTAACGAAACATATACAAAGTACATTGGTAATATATTAGTACCACATTTTGGATGTATTTTTGAATATTTTGGAGCATTGTCTAAGTCGTTGTTTTCGGCTGCTGATATAGATTTGTGTTCGGCTCCATGATACGAACGTGTTCGTTTCATACTATACATTATAAGTGCCAACAAACATAATTCAAATAACAATACTAATATAACCCAAGGAAAGTCAACTATTGGTTTAACATATTCGGATGGAATACTTATTGGTATTATTGTATTTGTATATTCCCACAAATTAGTTAGTTGAGTTACTATGAATGTTTTTGAATTAAAGACAATGTCTACCATAAGAAGAAATCCAAGAAACAATTTCATTTCATTTTTGACTATAGATTTTTGTATTGTTACTTGTGCTGGTTTTATCTTTAATCCTTTCCATCCAATACTAAGTGGTGTTGAAAGAGATGCTCTATAGTTTTCTCCAAAAAAAGTGATTCCTATTGGAGAAGACATCCCGCCGTATGTTGGTTTCATTATTAATTTCTCCGTGTTATTTTCTGTTAGAGTCGAGTTTTCAGAAGAGTGGATTTTGCTCATTTGTTTTAATGTTTTTTCTGTGTGATGTTTGCCAAAAAATGAATTGCTTTTTCCATATAATCGTACACCACACATAGGATTATTTTTTCCTCTAGTTTGATGTCCGTGAATAAAATTCGGAATCCCATATCGTGTATGACATTTTTTATAGTGAATTCTTTCTTTGCATCCACAAGAACAATAGTGATTCTTATAAACCCAAATACCATTTTCTTTTAGAAGTTTTCTTAGCATTCCGTCAACTTCTACAAATTTAAATATCATTGTCTTCTTTATTAAATATAAGTTTGTTTGTTTTCGTGAATTTTGAGATATATAAAAATTGCATCACCTATTAATAGTGAAACAACTAATGATACTAGATTCTGTATTTTTATGATGTCTGAATCAATCAGATATATAGCACCAACTATAAAAATGTTAATTATTAGTAACGGCAATAACATTAATGCTACAATGAATAGCATTGTTGCTGCTGATATTATTTCAGAAAGTATTTTCATAGTTTAAAGTTAAAATGTTTGTTTACATCATTATAGCTTTCTTTTATTGTTCTTAGAAGGTGCGATGATAATCTGGCGTGATCGACAACGTATCCGTATGAATGGAGTACATCGTCTACTTTATCTGATATTTCTATCAAAGTGTGTGTGTCTATTTCTTCTTTTCCAAACGTTTGTATTATGTCTTTGTTGTTATTCATGATATCACCATTGCTCTTATAATGTCTTTCTTAGATTTATAGCTTTTGCATACCGTTGGGACACAAAATCTTGATGCTTTGATTTTACAACCCAACTTATTAACATATAGGATGCAATCTTTTCTTGATCGTTGTGATGTTATTGTCGTTATACTCCGGTGTTTTTGTTATGGATATGGTAGTGTTGGAACTTTCAAATTTGAATTAACTGCTTCTTCTGACAATCTTTTGTTGTTTTGAAGTTCTAAAGCAAAACTAAGCATGTCTAGACCGTTAATTGGTGCTTTGATTTTGATATGTGTTGTTCCATTTAACGCTTGATCACTTAGTGCTATGTGTTGTGTGCACTGATTTGTTTTTGATATTTCGAAGCAGTTTGTAAATGAATGCTCATAATGAATACCTGTTGATCCATTAACTTCTGTATATTTCCATGTCCAATCACTTGCATATGTTCCATCGGTATATTTTTTGTTTAGAATTAAATCATTAATCAATGCATTGGAGACATCTATTTCAATTTCAGATTCTTGTTTTATGCTTGCAATATAAACTAGTGATATTACTATTAACGCAAATGTAGCAAACAGTAATATTTTATCAATATCTTTCATAATTTCATCTCAGTATTTGTGGCATGAGTTTTACTTTATTAGCAGCATCAAAATCGTGTTCGTACACGTGTGCGGCGTTACAGAAATCTACTATTTTTATTATTTCATATTCGTTTTTTAATATGTATTCTATAATCATATGTATTACTGCTATTATGTTACTCATCCATGCAGCGTAGAGGTCACGAGAGCGCCACATTAGATGTATTTCTACACTTCCTTTGAATACGTATTTTATTGTTAAACCACCATCTCTATATTCATATCTTGGTTCTTCGAGGACCCTAATCCAGATTCTTTGAAGGCAGGGAGGGTCATGTTCTTTTGGTGTTGTAACTGGTAAATCTTCTGTTGGAATCCACGTTATCATTTGTGTTTGTCTATTGATACCGTTCGTTCGTAAGTTATCGTGTAGTCTATCAATTTGATTAATAACTCCAGCACCAGAGCTGTCTGGATATTCAGCAAGTCTTTCTATATAGAGATATTTAAACTGCTTTTCCGTTGGTAAGGATGCGTGTCTTTGCATGTATTTATAGGAGAACGTCTTAATGTACTCTTCAAGGTGTAATCCTTTTGTAGGAAACTGTTCATGTAGTTCTTTTGCAATGATTTGGTTAATTGCGTTGCCTGTTAGGACAATTACACTATTTATATCTCTGGTTCGTACTGGAATTTCTGCTTTGCTGTTGGCTACAATAATAAGTCCGTCACGCATGCAGTTTCTTAGTTGTTTAACCCATGCGTTGCGAAAGTCGTTCTCCTCGACTAATTCTGTTGGTGAATATAATTGTTCGGTCATTATTACCTATCTTTGAAACTAACTTCTACGATATTATTTTTAATTCGTTTCCATATTTCTTTGTTGTTTTCTTCAATCTTAAGGTTTGGTATGTTTCTTGATAAGAAACCAATTGTAATAAGACCACGATTATGTTGGAATTTAGTTTTACAGTCTTTACATAGGTCTACATCTGGTATGCTTGTTCTTTTTGCACTTTCCCATGAGTTATGTCTTCCAAGAGTTTCTGGACCTCTAACTAATATTTTGTTTCGTCTCATTTCACGACGTACGAGTTCAAGATTTCCAATTAATCCACTTATAGAGTTTTCATTTTGCAACAATTTTTCATTTATTTCAAATGGTAATGATTTAAAAACTTTTTTGAATTGGGTTTGAATTATGTTACTTTCAAATTCTTTTTGTAAAATGTCTATTTCAGTTTTTAATTTGTCGGTTCCGTTGATATCTAAAACTACTCCACCACCAGTGCACTCTATTACTCGAATGTTTTCTTCATACTGTGAATAATGTGATCCTCTAGATACTGATATTACTTTTGATGGTATTTCATCTCCACATATACCGCATGTTATTTTTTCATTTGTTTTCATTTTAATATCCTTCCTATTTTATTTAGTGTTATCTGATATTTTTTAGCGAAGAGTTTGTGACTAATGCTTTTTCTGCCTTTGTTATACAGTCTTTCAACTCGTGTCCATGGAATAGCAAACCATGTTTTACCCCTTCCTCTACCATTTTTCATTTCAACAACTAAGTAGCCTTTAAGTCCTCCACGTCTTATAAAGTCACTTATGCGTTCTACTTGATGTATTCCATGTTTATCAACTGAAAAATTACTACTGAAATATAAAGATTTGTTTTTGGAATTCTTCATACTTTTATGTTCTATTCCGTAGTGACCATACTTCCTACTGTGGACTAATATATCTAGGAATTGTTCTGTGAAACGGCTTTGTTTTAAACGAAAGGAAACACCTTCTTTATCCATGAAGTCGTTCAGTGCGTTGACTATATCTCTTTCAGGCATTTTTTTCCTATATTAACTTCCTGTATATTTGTTCCCAAGTCCAGAATCCATTAAACTTTGATGATATTTACAAAGTTTTCTTGATTTAACACCGCCACGTTCCATATCTGGTTCTAGCAAGCATCCACATGGACTTATAAATTGAAGTGTTGTGTTATCATCTTCGTCACAACATTCGTTATTTTGAGGCATTGTCTTTTACCTTAAATGTATCAGTAGTGTATGATCTCCATCGTCCGCAATATCGTCCTCCACCGTCTTTATTACATGTTACACTATCTGTTGCATATAATTCACATTTGTTTATATATTCACATTTTGACATTTTTAGTTACCCCTCTATTGAGATATGTTTTCTTAACAGATTCTGGATTGTCCATTGGATTTATAAGTCTTAAGTTATGACCTCTACAAAAGAGACGATTCCATGTAACTTTATTTCCACAACCACATTTACAGTTCATTGTCACACCTTAAAAAAAACTGAATAGTTGTTTGGATTGTATCTTGTTTTAGTTATTCGGTGTAAGTAGTCTTCTATTTTTTCATCCGGTCTTCTACCTTCGTGCTTCATAATTCATCATCTCATTGCGATTGAACAAATAAATGTGACTCTGTTTCTATTAACTTTATTATATATCGTTTTGCTGTGTTTGCAAACGCTATCTGTTCTCCTATTAGTTGATTATACTTTAGGTGTGGATAGTTTGGATTTCTTTTAGAGAACCCTACTTCTATTATTGTTGGTGTTGTAGCTCCTAGAACTATTGATGTCATTTTGCACATTGTATAGTTTTTGTCAGTATAGTATTCAGTATTTATTCCATATGTTCTTTCTGCGTTGATTTTATTTCCGGTTTTTGTGCGTTCAATTATTGTATTTAATATAGTTTGTTCTGTTTGTCTTGATATCATATCTTTACCTCTGGTGTTGTGTTTTCTACTAACTATCTTAGTGATGACAAGATAGTGTAATTAATGTGTGATAAATCGTTTCTTTCTAAACACATATCTATTTCACTAATAAGTTTCTGTTTTGTTAACTCATTCCATATTTTAGTACTCATATTTTTTACCTATACTTTTCAGCTTTTAGGCTTATGTAGGCTATGAGTGATTCTAGTTGGATTCGTTCGTTTGCGCCTTCTGATATCCTGAAATCTATTTCTCCTAATCTGTTAATAATTATCATTTTTAGTTTGTCTTTAATTGGCATGTCTAACGTGACTTTAAATATTTGTCTGATTATATCGTCTCCAGATATACCTTTTATTATTGAAAGATTGTCCATTTGTAATTTAGCATCAATAAAATCTCCATTGATACTTGATTTTATTAACTTTATGATTTCTTCTGGTTTAGCTGTTACATTTGATGTATATATTGATTTTGCTGTTATTCTTTCTCCGTTGTTAATTGAGGCGGCAGATTGTAAAGCATTTATAGCTCTTCGCATATCTCCATCTGAGATGTATATAATTGCTTCTAATCCCATTTCAGAAACTTCTATATTTTCCTTTCTGCATATCTGATTTATTTTTTTAATAATGTCTTCCTTTTTTAGTGAAGCAAATCTATATACTACACATCTTGATTGAATTGGTGTTATGATCTTGGACGAATAATTACAGCTTAAAATAAATCGACATGAACTAGAATATTGTTCCATTGTTCTTCTTAATGCACTCATTGCTTCATTTGTGAGTGAATCGGCTTCGTCGAGAAAAATGATTTTAAAGTCTGCTTCTCCTAACGGCGTTGTTCTTGCAAACGTTTTAATTTTGTCTCTAACTACATTTATTCCACGTTCATCGCTAGCATTTAACTCAACAAAGTTCGCATGAATATTTTCTCTATATAGTTCACGAGCTATACATAATGCTGTTGCTGTTTTTCCCACTCCTGGGGGACCTGAAAATAACAGATGTGGTAAGTTTCCACTTTTAACGTATGCTTTGAGTCTCGGAATTATTGCTTCTTGACCTATCACTCCTTTTAGTGTTTTAGGACGATACTTTTCTATCCAAATCGTTTGTTTTTTCATATTTAAGTTTGTGGGATTGTTTTTGTTTGTACTGTATTTAATTCTTTCCATACATAGTATTCATTCCATGAATACTCGGTTGTACTATATTCATTTGTTTTTTCGAGTCTGATGTAACATATTATAGATGGACTAAGTGTTTGTTTAACTAATTGTTTTCCAGCGTCCATTTTCTTTGAAATACAGAATCCATCAATTAATTCTTGTGGTTCAATACGTTCCTGTAATGAATTGTTTATCATTTCAACAACTTCACCACCAACATTTTTAAGGTCTGTTCCAGCATGTTGACCTGCTGATTTTAGTGGTTCAACACATCCAGAGAACAACATTACTAATATTAATGTTAATAATATAAATTTCATACACCATCTTTATTTTAATTTACAATATTCTTTTGACCTTTTGATTTACTATTGTTGTTTCCATCTTTTTTGTAAATTTTTTCTAACATAGTTCCTTTAGGTTTCTTTAGTTATACATTCAGTGTCAATCCATTCTAAACCCAATGCACCGTGAAATATTTCAATTGTATCACTTGTACATGTGTTGTCTTTATTATATTTGCATTTTATAGCTTTACAATTTATTTTTGTCATAAATATGAAAATTTAAAATGTTTAAACATTGTTTTAGAGAACACAATGAAATTATAACTTTGTCATACCTAGGATATACAAGGTCTAACTTCAACACGGTCTTTTAGGGTTTGTAGGACCAATATTCGAATTATAAGTCAAAGTCTGTTGCTTTGCACAGGTCGAATATAACTATGGGCTATACAACGGGTATGAATTCTACAGGTAGAATTGTTTTTGAGTTGTACCATTCCTATGTTTATCTCTACAATGTTTAAACATGATGTTTATTTTAGTCAGATAGCTTGATGTTTTCATCATCGTCTTCTTCTAATTCTCCTTTGTCTTTTAAGGATTCAATTTCAGCAAGAATTTTGCTGCGCTTTACTTTTTCTTTGGCTTTGATTATTTCTACGAGACCACTTTTGGCTATTCCTGATGGAAACATTTCAAGTTGATCTTTTATTTTAGAACCAAGTTTTTTGTTATTTGATTTGGGTTTGATATCTTCATCGTCTTCTTCATCATCTTCTTCGGCTTCTTCTTCCTCTTCCTCCTCTTTTTCTTTGGGTTTCTTTGCCTTCGGTTTCTTGGATTTGGGTTTTTTTTCTTCGTCCTCTTCTTCGGATTCTTTATCAGTATATTCTACTTCACCTTCAGAAGTTTCTTCGTTATTTTTTTCTTTGCCTTCAACCTTCAGAAGTTTCTTCGTTATCCTCATCGTCTTCGTTGTCTTCAGAGAATTTCTTTGGTATATTGTTCATATCATAAGCTTTTATTGCGGTTGCGGTTAGTTTATCGTCACTTTTTTTACCAACAGCAATTATTGGTTTGAGACTGATATCTTTTGCTCTAACTCCAAGTCTAGGGAAGAGCGTTACAACTATGTTTTCTTCGCCGTCTGTTACAATGGCGTTGGTTATTATGTATTCTTTTGGAAGACCGGAATAACCACAGTCACATTCAAATTCGGTTTCTCCATCTTTTGCATCGCCTTTCTTTTGACAATCAGGACATCCATAGTACGAATTTTCATTTGTTTCGGTTACTATTCCATATACAATAGCTATAGTTCCTACATCTGCTTCTTTATATTCTGTCATTACTTTCTTTATGTCTTTGTTGAGTTTTTCAATTGTAGTAAATCTGCCAGCAGTTAGCATTACTATCATATCGTCATTTCGATCTGACTTAAATTCAAATATTTTAGCTCCTGTAAATCTTATTTTATCAAAGACATCAAATTTAAGAGCTTTGTATGTGTTATATGCTTCATCAAATACGGATACTATTATTGTGGATATTCCATTTGTTATTGTGAGTGTAACTTTTGGATTGCCAGATTTTGTTTTTCCTTTTTTCTTTTGAATGATAAATCCAGATGTTGTTATGTTTTTGTCTAACATTCCAGAACTAATATCTGATATGTCCATTTTTTCTGGTGCTGATCTAAATGTTCCCAGTTTTTTTGGAGCATCTATAGGTATTCCGTGGTCATTAGCTAACAGTATAGCTAAAGTTTCTGGATTTTTAACAAAACCTCCAAATGCCTCCTTTGCGGCAGAGAGTTCTTTCTGTATTTGCTTATCTGAAATTCCTGAATTTTTAATAGCTTTTATAATTTCTTTTTCCATTTTACTCATGCACTTGTCTCCTTTAAATTAATTTTGATTATACCATTGGTATTTCATATCGTTTTCTGTCTTTTAGTTCTTGTTTTTTTGCGTTATTCCATGAACTGACTGTTCCTACATACCCTGTTACTCTTGATATTTGTTCAGCTGAATGACTATTACATATTGGACACATTGCATTTCCACACACAGGACATTCAGAAATTCCTGGGTTTACAGATTTACATGGTTTGTTTATTTTTGATGCAAATATGTTGATTGGACATTCGTCTGGTTTAATGTTCGAAAGAACTATGTTATGTACTTTGTTATATTCTTTGCATAATACTATGTAGTCATTTACTGTTATACTTGGTTCTGATTCTATTAAACTTTGTTCCATGATTTAGTCTCCTTTAATTTATACTTGTGTTTTGGTTTGTGTCTCTGGTTTAGTGTGATATATATTTTTTGCTATGTGAAATCCAACAGATACAAAAACTAAAAATATTCCGATGTAAAGTAGCATTGATTCTAATGGTATTCTGAAATATATGCGATATTCTGACGACATGTTTCCGACAGAAAATCCTATTAGAAATGCTATGAAAGAGCACAGTGCTAGTATTGATATATGTCCATTGTGATTCATGTTATCCTCCTGTTTTAATTTTTCTCATGAGCTTTCTTGTAGCTTGCTCTGCAAGCGTTTTTTGACCTTCTAAACTTAGACTATTAACACAAAATTCATGTTCTGATCCTATAAGTTTTCGTATTCCATTATCTATAAATTCATCAAGAAGATCCATTTGTTCATATAGAGATTTTTGTGTATTGCTGTTTGGACAGTTTTGAATTTTTTTACGCATAGTCTCGGAAAACTTCCATATAGTATCATAATCTAAGTTATCTAGATAGACTATCATTTTATTATATGACTTGTCATATTCCGACTGTAGGGTAGCATGATATGATTTCTCAATTTCTTCTTCTGTTTTTTTATCCATATTACCTTCTTTATTAATTTTTAGAAAGTCAGTACATTCATCAAGCATTGTAGTAAAATTTTCAACATCTTTGTTATTTTGAGTTTCTTCTTTTACATTATCTTTAATCATATATTATTCCTTGGTTTCCAATTTAATAATCCTCTTTGTTTGAGATTTTTCATAAATCTTTTTTCGCTTCCGTTTTTTCTACTATTTACAATTGAGTTGCAACTTCTACACAAAGCTATAAGGTCTGGGTAGCAGTTTTCCTTATCAAAGTGAATGTGATGAATGCTTAACTTTTTTCCATGTTCCTCTTGAGTTATTTCACATCTTTGGCATGTATAGTTGTCTCGTGTTCTCACTTGTTCTTTAAGTTCTTTATTAAATTTAATACAGTATGGTATGTATGAAGTACCACCGTTCCAGTTTGGATTGTTTGATCCTGAAACATCAGCGTGGTTTATACACATTCTTTTTCTTGTTTTTTTTGAAACGTATTTATTTGGTGGTGGCGGACTATGCCATTGAATGTATTTTGGAATACCATTATATATGTGATCTTTTAAAGTGCCTTTGTTTGTTGGATATGGTATTCTGGTTTTACATTTGCATTTACAAAAGTGATACTTATACACTTTAATTCCGTTTTCTGTTGTTATTTTTGCATTTATCACGGCTTGTTGTCTTTCAAAGAAGTTTAAATCTTCTATTTTGTCATGTTTTATTATAAATTTTGGAATATAATTTTGTGTTTCATGATATTCTTTCCATGGTATTCTTTGTTTGCATGGACAATCGCAACGGTGATGTTTGTATACTTTGATACCGTTTTCTATCACTGTTTCTTTGTTTGAAAGATTAAATGTCATAATATTTATTTGCGGCTAGACATAAAACTCCACAACGATCCATAGGCTGGAATCCAAACCTTTTTTTCGGTGACATTTCGAAACTTATTTATCAGGGCTTCTTTTATTATTATTTGTGAATTTCGATCATAGACTGAACCCGATTGCATAATTAGATATCCTTCAACATTTAATGTATTTGCTATTTTGTCTAATATTCTGTCTAAATTAACATTCAGTTCACGGTTTGCCATATCTGTTAAATCGACAAACATAGCATCATATTTTATTCCGTCAGCACAGCATCCGTCTAAATGGTTAAATGCATCATCAATTATTATATTCACTCTTTTATCTTCGAATGCTGTTCCACATACACCAGGAAAATGCTTCTTTGAAACCTTTATGACTTCTTCATCAAGTTCGACTAAGTCTATTTTTTCTACATTTGGTAGGGACTTGAGTGCTTGGTTTGTTATTCCACCATCTCCACCTCCAAATATCATAATTGTTTTTATTTTTTTCTTATTTTGATTTGGTATGCAGTTTATTAACGAAGTATCATATACATGCTGTCCTTTTTCTGCAATTTGCAGTTCACCATCTAAGAACAACATTTTACCAAATGATTCATTATCTATGACGAGTATCTTTTGATGTTTTGATTTATATGATTCGAGTTTTTCTTTAATGTGATATTCATCTCTATATCCTTCAACAGGTTGATCATCACCGCTTGTCCAATCACTATCTATAATTGTTATGTTCTTATTTCTAACAAGTGTCATATGAGTAGAACTTGTTGGTTTAAACAACGCTTTCATCCCCTGAAATATTTTCATTGGATTGCCGGAACATGTAAAAATATCGATGCTAACGTGTTTATCTTCTGGATATGTGTGAATAGCGACATGTGACTTCGCTACAATAGCAACAATAGTTATTCCAAATGGATCAAATTTAGACAGTGTTTGTCTAATGTCAAGTTTGTATATCTTTCCAATTTTTGTAATTAATTCTTTTAATTTTTCTTCATCATTTAATAAGTTCGAATTACATCCAGAAAATTCTGCTATTATTTGTGTTCCATTTGCTTTCATTATTTTTCACCTTTTAATTTATTACAGCACTTTATTACTTTACTTAGTTTATCTTTTACTTCATATTGTTTAAATTGTTTTACTCCAAATTTCGAGTTTGCAATTACTAGTCCTAAAAATTGATTTAATTTCCTATTTCTTATTATTTCATAACTGTTAATTAGCCAGATATGTTTTGGCTCTAAATTTTTACGATTGTTAAATGCTAACAATAGAAAATAATCTGGAATTTTATTTTTCTTAATATTGAATAGCCATTTTGTCGAATCTTTTTTATTTTTAATACAGCATGCACTTTTAACATCAACTTTATGACCTTCGTTACAAATGAAGTCACAACCTTCATTATTATTTGGCATTCGTTTTGTATTATTGAAAACCTTATTTAATATTCTTTCTGCGATATGTATACCTAAATACTGAGAACATTCTTTATTTTCTGACATGGACTTACATTCGCCATTTCTATGAAGACGTTCGTTTCTTTGTTCATTCCAATTTTTATATCCTTTTCTTTTTGCTAGAAAGTCATGATATGTAGTTCCGACAATTTCTCCGTCTAATAATTGCTGCCACATTGATTTTTTCATATATTTTTTCTCAGTAATCCGATATGTGAAAGTTATATTCTTTAAATTCTGTGATGACTATTTTACTCTTAGTGTGCATTGTTTTTCATCCTTCTTGTGGTTCATTTATAACTACATCGTTTATGTTTCTATTGTGCAGTGACCCATGTTTTGTTTATATTAGAATATTTATGTTATTGTAAATGTTGATTATTTCTCCATATTCTACTCGAATTCTATTATTGGTACTGTGATACGTTTCAAATTTTGCAGTTTTTCCTAAAAGCATTTTAATCTCCTTGTTGGTTTGTTTAATAATTGTTTTAAACCTATATATACGTTGTGTTTAAGATTTTAAAACGAATGGTTTTGAGACGATAATTCCTTCCCCTTTCATAAATGGTTTTATCCACATTGGAGTGTGTTTTGTTTTGTATGAAAATCGTTCTGCCCTATAATGTCTGTAATGTCCTCGAACCATAAATTGATAAGATAACTTTCCAAGAGATTCTCTTTGTTCATTAAATTCATCAACATATTTTTTGAATCCTTTTGATGGTCTTATGAAGATTTTTGTTGGCATTGGAAGTTTGCCGCGTTTCATTTTTTTGATATTTTCATCTGCACTAGTTTTGATTATTGTCTGTATCATATCTGATTTGTTATGTTCTACAAAGTCAACAACGTTACATAAGATGTTTTTTATCTCATTTTTTATTTGTTGAATCTTTGTTGGAGAAGTTGATGCTTCTTTACCTTCGTAGTTAACATATTCTTCATCTTTATCGTTGTCGGATAGTAGTTCCATATTTATCATAGTACTTTCGTTTGTTTTGTTATTTATTGCAAATGATATGATATACCAGTTATTATTGTAATTCGTTTCTTTTACGTTTTCGTCTATAGCAAAGATACCTTTTATGGTGTGATCTTCTAATGTTGATATGTCTGCATTAATGAAGATACATGGAAAAAACAGCGGTCTATAAAAAAATGTGTTGTTGGTCGCTGTAATAAGAGGAAGTAAAGATTTATCAATTTCTATCATCTTTAGATGTTTATCTATTGATGTGTTTGTTGCAACAGCAATGATATCGTTAAATAGTCTTACTCTATTTTTTTCTTGTTCATTTGTTGTTGGTTGTTTTGACACTTCAAGTGCTAGGTTAAGCATGAAGTGATATGGTGGTAGGTCTTTGCTTATAGTCATGGTTTATGCAGGTTCTAATAGAGTTTCCATTTTTGTTATCTGTTCGAGAGATTCTTGCTTTAATTGTTTTGATGTGTTATAACATTCAACAGCTTTATCATATATTTCTTTTATATATAATGTCATGTGATTGTGATGTATACGCAACGGAAATCCTCGGTCTTCTACTTTCACATCATAGATTCTATCATATGCGTTGAAATACAACACTTCTCCGTGAAAAGGAAGTGTTTCATTATAACCACCGGCGAACACATCATTGTGTGTTCCCATTACTTTTGTTCCGAATTCAAATTTCGGTTTCATGATTCTCCGGTATTACGATTACTCTTGGTGCAATACAATATATTTCGTTTGAATCGTAAAAAACAAACAACGGTTTATCTGCTTCATAAATGCATTGAGTTGGTTCATCTAGATGTAATGTTCTTCTTGCTTCAATCCATTCTGGATAGAATTCGTTTATGGTTTTTGTGTTTATTATAGATGATTTTTCATTTACAATTTCGAAGTGTTTTAATAAATATTCAACATCGTCCGTTGTACCTTTTATAATGGTTTGATTTTTGTTGGATAAAAATGTTTTTTCTCCAAGTATAAGTTTTTCTCTAAGAGAAAAGTTTTCAATGCAATCCAATTTATATGTATTACAACCAATACAGGTGTCTTCGTGGCAATCTTTTTTTGAAATAATACAAATTGTTTTTTTGAAATTTGGTTGATGTGTCATTTTATCTCCTCCTTGGGTGATATTCATACATTAAACTTATTATTATTACTAGTGACAATGATGTTGTGATTATAACTAATGATGCTGTGTATAGTAGTTCAATGTTTATATCAAGAAGCTTAAATTTATTTATAATTAGTGCTATTATACTTGATAATATTGCTATTACAATAAGTAGCTTTCTTACACCCATGTTTTTACTTCCTTATTAATGAAATTTCGAACATATTGAAGTTTATATACTGAATATGAAATTAAGAATCCTATTATAACATGAACTGTTGCTGGTAATGCTGTTGATGGAAGTAATATTGATGAAATAAACAGTAACATTCCTATTATGATAGCTGTCATCCATGAAAACTTTATTCCAACGTTTTCTGTAATGTTAGATTCTCTTATGAACGTGGCACATAGTAGTCCAGTTAAAAATATATCTCCAAGACCTAGTGCAACACCAGTTGTTGTTACTTCGTTTGCTGGAAGCATTATCATAGCCGGTATATTATTATCCATTATTTTTGTTGCAGCCACGACCATCATTTTGGTATATAACACCATTATTATGTCTAGTATTACAAAGAGAACGGTAAAATACTTAACGATTTTCCATGACATTATCTGAAGCATAAACAAAATTCCAAATGAAGCAATTAATATTGCTATTATATTGAAGAAATAGATGTTCCAGTAATAGAAATATAACATTGGATATACTAATCCTAAGAGAGCGGTATACCATTTTCCTGATATTAAGAAAAAACATGTTCCTAGTACGTACGCCATTCCAAAAACATAGAAATAAACTATAAAGTTTTCAGGCATGTTTATGACTGCCCAAAGTACGACTGGCATTGCTAATGCTGCAAGTGCGACATGTTTAAGATTAAACTTTGTTTCTCCTTTAGTATATTTATCAAAGTTTGTTTTGAATCGTTTGTTTAATTTTAATGCAATAGTCATTGATATTATTATTGCCAATGTTAAAAAACTAATTTTTATTAATGTTGAAATTATCATTATTGATCTCCATTTGTATCAACTATTATAAAATCATCACTTTTCAATATTTTTTCCAGTATTGGTTTAACAGTTTTCCATTCTAGATGACCATTTTTACAACCTGGACGTGTTAATGCGATTGTAGTGTTCTTTGGTAGTAGTTTTTTGAGACGTTTTAGTTCTCTTGCGCTTTTTTTAATTAAAAGTATATCGCTATTTCTTTCAATAAAATGATGTTTTGTTGGAAATCCTATTAGTCTATGACCAAGCATACACAGTCTTACTTTTCCATTATTTTCTTTTATATGTTCTCCAAGTGTTTTTTCTACATCTGGATACCTAAGTTTTGCTTCTAGTGCAATTCCAGCGCCCATCACGCCAGTTCCATTTTTTCTTAAAGCACCATTAATTGTTATACATTTATAATCTG
>Ga0180732_1001318_pt1 | contig 15738 bp, 22 predicted proteins | sample KR11_01MetaG_FD_148674 | JGI IMG/M metagenome (GOLD analysis project Ga0180732, IMG submission 148674) | Groundwater microbial communities from the Olkiluoto Island deep subsurface site, Finland - KR11_0.1 MetaG | ecosystem: Environmental > Aquatic > Deep subsurface > Groundwater | place...
TAACAGCATCTTGTCCCTTCGTCCATGATATTAAAACTTCGTAGTCGTTCACATAAGTTAAGGTAAAGCCCCCTGGGATTCCAGCTATCCAACCCGTTGCAGAAACAACTACACCCTCGGAGGTATCTGCCCATGCCGCAACAGGAGCCAAGAGCAAACCTATTACAAGCAAAGGTATGCATATCCATTTCCACATTCTTTACCTCATCCTAACAAGCCACTTGATTGCTCCCTCGGTTTGTACCAAGCCTGTCTGTCCTGTGTCCTTAATGGCTATAAGGAAACCCCAATCATCTGTGGTAAGGTTACCCCTTATTGCATATCCCTCTTGGTGTAGGTTATTTAGTAGCTCAGGTTGTAGGAACCCATCGGTTGCAAGAAACCTCTCGCTTACAGAACCGACCTTACCAAGGTATAGCAATAATTCCCCACTTGGAATTGCATGAACTCTACCAGTAACTATCTCTTGTGTAACCTCATCTTGGTACTTTCCTTGCCAGACATCCCCATACTTCGCTTTGTACTCTTCCTCTAACCCACTCTTTACCTCACTAATAATGCTTATTAGATGTGAGATACCATCTTGGGTAAGATACCAAAAGTGTACCTCATCGTTAGGTATCTCTTTTGGGATATCCAAAGCAATTAGTATCTCAGAAGTGGAATTAGGTGGTAAAGCAGGATTAGGTTTGGTCACTTCCACCCAGCTCTGAATTACATCTGCTGGCGCTATTAGGTTACCTTCATTGAAAGATGCTCCCGGTTTGAAGTAGACCAGGAACCTCTTATCCTTGTTGGTCTTATTGATAATTTGAATAGGATACTCCGCTCTAGCCCCAGGATACATTTCCATACCTTCCGTGTACCCAATCCAAATCTTTCCTGGACCAACATAAACTTGCCCTCCTTCAGTACCAAAAGAAGGTATTGCTACTATATTGTAGCTGTACTCCCCTACTTGAAGCCCTTCTTGTTCCTCCACTTGTGGAACACCTCCTTCGGGTTGAATAGATGGTGGGGGGTTGACTTGGGCACAACCTACCAAAGAAAGCAGGTATAATGCTAATGTTATTGTAACTATTCTCCTCATAGCTACTTCCTCCACTAAAGTATTTAAGCCTAGCAGCTGTCAACTGTTTCAAACTTACTGTGGGCTTTCCACCCATGCTACCCTACCTAGGTTGCAGTGGCTGTAAGGGTCACGGTATTAGTTTTCAGTACACCATCACCAAAGGATGTCGGTGCGTACAACCTTAGCTCCCAGGTAACGTTACCAGAGTTATTTGCCACCAAGTTGACCGGTGTGCCGTTCTTGACTATAATGTCATATGCGCCTGTGTTAGGGCTTGCCTTCAGAGCTGCCGTATCAACCCCCGGCGTGCCGGTATCGTCATGGGTCCAGGTAACACCACCAGCCCAGGTAGCATTACAGCTAATGGCAACATCAATGTTCACCGAAGAACCATCAACCATGGTAAAGTAAGCCTGGGCAGTTGAGACATTAGAGCCGGCTACTACTGTACCAAATCCGTAGTTGTCTGGTGAATTGGTAATGCTAACAAAGGAAGGTGTAGCATTCACGGCTACATCAGCTGTTGTAGCAGCACTTACCGGGCTTGCAAGCACGACCAGCAACACCAATACCACAAGTATGGGTACCATCGCCACCAATTTCTTAATGAACCTTCTCATTCCGTATCACCTCCTTTCTTTTTATTTTCCAAAACCTGACCGACCACAGGTAGAATCAATCTAATGTAGCTGTCAATGTTATAGTACTTTCCTTTAATACTCCATCGCCGAATATGGTAGGGGTCTCCATCTTTACTTCCCACTTCTTGGTAGCACTCCCTGCCAATCCACTAATGAAAGCCTGCCCACTTGTTGTTAAGGTTACCATAGCAGCCTCATTGGCATCCCCTGACTTAGCTGCCTTTAATGTAACTATATTTTCTCCAGGCGAACCAGCTAATGTCCAACCAACTCCACCTGTGAAGTTAATTGCTTCAATTGTAATACTGACTGCTCCGCCTGAATTGTTGGTTACTGTAAAGTAACATTCTGCATCATCTAATGGCCAAGTCGGCGCACTACCACTACTCCAATAATCAGTACTTGTTGCAACAACACCAAATGCCTTACCTGCAGGTGCATTAGATATATCAGCTCCAGCAGCTGCCATCTTATAGGTAAGACACATGGATGCATAATCAGCATCATCCCCATTAGTTACTGTTGCTGTTTGTGCTGCTGTAGAAGATACTATCTCCATCGCACTATAAATGGTCATGTTAGAAGCATCCCCAGCACCATCAGTAGCGTCTTTCTGCTCATTTCCACTAACATAATCAACACCAGTTGTCCATACACCATTCATATCAGTTACTGTATCTTCTACAGCAAACAATCCAATGACCAATTCATCAGCTTGAGTTAAGGTTGCTGTAGCATCAGAAGAATATGGTGTAGTACTCCCACTACCAGTTACTGTTCTATCATAAGCTGAATTGTCAATGCCTGTTACTTTATAGGCTGACATAGCTTTAGCAGTTGATGTGTTGGTAATTGTGATATACCAAGCTGCACTCGTGTTACTCACTTCTCCTATCCAGACTGATGCAAAAGCATTACCAGGATTACCCGAAGCTAGAGCCTTACTAAGAGCTAATGTTTCTACACCATCTGCTATAACACTTATTGCGCTGGAATCACTATCACCAGCAGAAAGAACAAAAACAGTATCACCAGCAGATATAGACAAACCAGTTAGTGCTGTCCATGGACTTGTCCCATTTTTATCCGCTGCTACTCCCAATGTTGCTACCGATATCGCTGCTTCCACCTCATTTCCAACAATACCAAGAGTCATTGCACATATAACGACAAGTGCCAAACAAATTCTAGTAGCTATTCTTTTTATTCCTTTTAATTTAGACAATCTTCACTCCCATTGCTTAGTAAGCTGGATGTCTTACATGTAGAGAAGTATTCTTTGGATATCTGATGCTATCAGGGTCATCCGGGTCAGTTTGTGGTAATCGCTGGAAGTTGAGAACACACGACTTGCTAGCAACTGTTTGTCCCTCTACCAGAAAGTCCCAAGTGATTACCCCACTTTCTTTAACAAATACATAGACAGGGTAATCGGTGTAGTTAGTAACATTAAACTGTGTGGTCTTCAGGTTGGTGGTATTGATAATAAAACTAACCACAAGTGTCCCATTGCCATTGCTAACAATCTCCCATTCTTCCAAAACAGGAGGGGCTGCATATACTGGCGAGACAATTATAGTAGCTAACATCCACACCACTAATAGTACCATTCCTACTTTTCTTTTCATGACTCTGCCTCCTTCTTTTGACTTATAGCTATTTCTAACTCCAGTGGCTCTAACAACTCTACACTAATTACAACATCATTTCCCCTCCTCATCTCAGATTTTCTATAGCTCTTATGATAATTTGAACTCCAACACTTCCAAATATAGCCATAATACCTCCTATCATGACCACCGATACTAAAGGCATTCCTTGGGAGAGAAGCCCAACTACAGATAATATCACAATTCCTATCCAGACAAAAGTTAATACCTGTGCCATGCCATAATAACCTGGAGGTGGAGGGTCAGGAGGCGTAGGAGGAGGGGGAGGTTCAAAGGAAACAAATCTTACGTTAAAAGGAGGGGAGGCTCCACCGGTTACAAAAATGGCTCCAATTTTCTTTTGAGAGCTTTCCTCATAAAAGGTTCCTGGGGCATCCAATAGTTTAACTTCCTCAGGTTCGACTGACCAGACAGTTTCTGTATCATCCCACGCCCCATCCAAGTATCTCTTGTAGGCAATCTTTCCTTGTCCCCCCTCAGTGTATTGCCAAGAACTATAGATTCTACCTCCTATACTCTTCGTTAGTACTGAACCCACACAACCCAAACCTGAAGGGTGGGTAGCAATGGTCTGTTCACTTCCCCAACCAACTCCATAAGTTCTTTTATTGAACTTGAAGACACCACCCTCAGTATAGCTTACATAGACATCATCTCCGATGGAAATGCCCGAACCATACCAGTCATAGCTGGCTGAGCCAGGAATTGTCTCTAAACTTCCCCAACCCCCATCATATAACCTTCCCTGGTTTGGGTTGTATATATACATTTTGCTGTCAGTTAGTGGGATAGCTATACAGTAATCCCCTGGAGGGTCGGGGCTGATATTGTAAGGAAATCCACTTGCAGTTGTCCAAGTTCCATCATTAGTTGAGGCTTTTATTACCCATGGTCTAGGAGAACCATTAGCCGCTATAATATAGGCTATCCAAGGGTACCCTTGACTATCCGTGACTACATTCACTTTCTTGAACATTCTCTCGTCCAGGTACGCTTGCACCTGCTGTTCGGCCGCACTCCAAGTAATTGAGCCATCTGCGTTAGGTGTGCCACGTCTGTAATAGATATAGTAGGACATAACTAAAGGATTGGAAGTTACGTAATGCACATAAGTTCCGTCATACCAGATACCAAAGCTTCTTCCATCAGGGATGGCTTTGATGGTAGTGTTTGTTGCCCAACTAATACCATCAGTACTGGAAGTATACTCCAAGTTCCCATAGTTATAGTAGAATGCCCAAAACCTATCTGCAGTTTGGAAGGCTCTTCTTTGGAAGTTAGCATATTCACCAACACCACTAGAGGAATTTGTTGTTCCTATCACTACCCCGTCAGGAGAAGCATAAACAGGTATTGTAGGTAACAGCAAAGATATCACTAGTAAAAGTGATAAAATTCCAAGAAATTGTCTCATACTAATTCCTTTCATATTTGTTACTATTTGAGGCGCTTCCTTGCATAGGCGGTAGCCTGTTCATCCATTTGGCGGGCAGTTTTATTACCATTGAGACCAGCGAAGAGCCTTATCCCCTTCTTTGCTTTCCCTGCAACCTGGTCTAGGAAGTCCTTTGGAGCAAGTTGCCTTCTCAATAACCCAGAATTCTTGAGTCCCATGATGTCACCTCCTTATCCTTTTCATCCCTGGTGCCTTTGTTTTGGATTTATGCCCTCGGAATTTCTTCCTTAATGTTGCCTGGTAATCTCCAAATTCCTCTATCTTCTCTCTTGCTGCTACACCACCATGAATTCCACCCAACCTACTCCTCCCACCAAAGTATAATTCTTGGACAGTAGGTTTATAACCTAAAGGTGTTACCTGAGGGTTGCCTGGTAAGTACAGATGCCTTGCTCTAGGGTCAATTGTATCATCTGGATGCCTAATACCTTTTATCCTAGCAATATGCCCAATACCCTTAAGAATAGTCATACCTACTGCTTCTGTTACCTTTATACCCGCTTCAGCAATTCCTCTTGCTGCCCTTTCTGCCTGCCTCCACTCTATATCAGCCTCTTCCTTTTCCTTTTCTAAATGTCGGGCATAAATTTTACCTTCCTTTATTTTCGCTGCGTCAGACTTAGCGGCTTCTGCCACTATTGCCCTCTCTTTTGCTTTCCAGAAAGAAATGGGTGCCTTTCCTTCTTTAGCTGCAGCTTCTAAAGCCTCTCTCTTGGTTTCCTCATGCCGTTCATATTCCTCCGCAGTAACAAGAAATTCTTCTTTTGTCATCTTATTCCCTCCCAGAAATTTTGAACGCAAGTATAAGTAAGGTAACCCCAGATAGTCCTGCAAAGAATGCCCTTACAAGTTGTCCAACATTTCCCTGAAAGAAGGAAAAGTTCCAAGTTATTATGCCCAAGAAGGCTTCAACTGGCTCCTGCGGATAGACATAAGGTATTATACCCAACAATCCCCACTTCCACGTTGGCATAGTTGTAAAAGCATTTCCTAAATCTGCCAATGCCTGACCACCCCATGTTTGGGTTAGAACACTATCTATCAGAACTCCAGTTATATAGGAAGATAGAATAAATAGGAATAGTACCCACAACATTAGGCTGCACCTCGTCTCAAGAGAGTAAACATTATTGCTCCTGCCAATAAAACGTAAATCATTAGAATCCACCAAGGAATAATCCAAGCTTCCCAACCACCCATCATTCCTAGCCCAACACCTATCAAAGCAAATATAGGGTCTTTTGTCATAATATAAAACACTGCACCTAAGACCATAGAGATACCCATAGCAAATATTAGCCAGAAAGTGGTTCTGGGCATTTCTGCTGAATCTGCTGCTCTATTCATTAAGTCGTAGCCTGGCATGTTAACCACCTTTTCGAGGGAAGGAGGTTCCCAGAATCTTGAAGGCTGTGTTGGAGCATCTATTGCTGGGGGAAGTGGAGTTCTGCCTGCTAGTGTGGTAGCTATTTCTGTTGTGTTAGTAGCTGAAAAGCTACCCCCATCATAACCCCAAGCCTTAAAGTAGTAGGTAACACCTGTACCCAAGTCCTCTAATAGATAGGAACCCTGTGTGGTATTGGTAGCAACCGTTGCTGTACCATCACCAGCAGCACCAGGATATTCCCCTACCTTATACATAACTAGAGTCTGACTCGAACCCACACCTTTAGTCCACTTCAAAGAGATTTCTGAGTTACTCCTGGGTATTGCTACAAAGTTAGTAGGTGGATTGAGTGAAGATAAGGTAGTAAATGTTAATTCAGAACCACTAGATGTTCCTGTATCATTCTTGGCTTGTGCCCTAAAATAATATAGCGTATTGATGGTCAAACCTGCAACAACCTCATTAGCGCTCTGCCCAGTTGTATAATTCCCTGCCCAAGTTGTGTTGTAAGCATATGGTACCCCTGAGTCTGTATCATACTCCCACCTTATCTGACTTGCTGCACCCCCATCATCATTCAGATAAGCATGAAGTTTGGAAGTAGTTGTTGAGATATCAGATGCTGCCTGTGTAGTCACAGTGGGAGCTACGGAGGAAGAATAAGTAACTACCAACTGTGGCCAATACCCAGTACCTTGCTCATAAGCATAAACACTCCACTTGTTGTTATAGCTATCAGTGGTGGGAGCTGAAGGTTGGACATCATCCGCATCATGCTCCTTTTCCTTTAGTGCAAATTTAGTAGTACCTGATAGATTTATCCAGGTTAAGCCTTGGGCACTGAGGGATATCTCTTTATAACCACTACCCATAGAAGATGATGCTAAGGTACCCCCATTCCCTGCATAGCGGCTATAGAGGTAGTCACTAGTCACTAGAGGGTCACTAGGATAAGTAGGCATTCCTTCCTGAATTATAAGATTCCATGCACCCCAAGCAGATTCTGGGGCACTTGTCCCATATAACTTTAGTATACTAGAATCAATATTGGCATTATCTGGTAACCCTGCGGTATTAAAATATACAAAGCTTCTCCTAAGAAAACAATCATATTGGCCGCTTGCAACATAGTAAGCCCCGTAAATGCCCGTATATAAACTGGTGGACGAGGGGGAAGAGCCCGTACCAGTGGCACCATGCACAAAATCCCAAATATTAGACCAAGGTTCTGTATCACTAAATTCATAAGCGTATCCGTCAGAGGCGGAGGTAGTAAAGGTTGAGGTGGGGTCGATAGTTATCGGATAAGTAATATCTGTCCTATTGAACTCACTTGCCTTGACAATTTTATTTGAGGATATTTCAATAGGTTCACCATTAGCATCGTAGGCAAAAGGTGGTCTATCCCACACAAAGTTTACATCTTTATAAAGGTTGGACTTAATTTGGACATCAACACCTGGATTTACAGGAAAGATGAATAATTCCAACAAAACACCTTCGATTACTCTAAGGTGTCTCTTAGCAACCCCATAATCCCACTCAAGAGTGTTACCCCAATAATTTGGATTGATAGGGTCTTGAGACAGTAGAATTGCTTCCTTAACTAGTGCCTTGGTATCCTTGGTGCCCACTAAGATAGTAGGCTCCCAAGACATCTTCTGTCCATCTTTGAGGACAGTAACCTTCTCATTCTTGACTGTAGCATCAAAGAGGTTATCCCCAGATACCCACTCCAATGAGGTGGGGTTGTAATACCAGTTGGGTTTGATTTCTGTAGTTGTACCAGGAATATAGGTAGGAGCATCAATGGTGGTCATGAATTTATGTTTACCATCTACCTTGCCCAAGTAGACTGCATATTCACCATTATCCAGGATTATCCTATCACCAATGCTTATCTTAGGTGGCTCTTCTGCATAAACAGGTACCCCCATAAAAGGTACTAATAGGGAGGCTATGAATAACCCTAAGACTATAACCTTTATGTTATCCCACATCATATCACCTTAAACCACTTTGCAAATACGTAGGCTGCGAATAGGAATGTAGGCAATAGTATCCATACCAAAGGTATTATCCCCATGAAAGCTCCAGCAAAGACTAGGGGTAGAGCAGTAATCAATCCTATTCCCATATGTCCAGTGCCTACACCAAGAACTGCTATCCCTATTATTACAATCCAGAACCAGAAGACCCCACTTAGGAACAACCCACTTACACCTAGAAGGTTGCCTATATCTACAAAGGCAGCTGTTGCTCTCTGCCCAAGGTTACCAGTTAAGGTATCCTGATATGTTGGTACTGGAGGTGTTAATCCTTCTTCTGGTATAACTATAATACCCTCAAAGAGTTCAGGGAGTGTAGATACCAGCCCAGGTATTCCGACTACAAAGATAGAGGTACCATCCTCATTAAGTTGTGCTCTTCTCCCAAAAATCATATCCTGTACTGACCCTATCAAATACATTCCTCTTGGCTCACCTGCTACCACAAGAGTTACATCATAAAATTTCTCTAAAGCCTTTGCAAGAGTAATAACCCAGTCTTCTAGTTGTGTTGGATCATCTCCTACCCAATCCTCACCTATTAGAATATATTCTGTTGTATCTCCATCAAAGACAGAACCTGTAGTACCCGTTAGTTTAATTTTGGTTTGGTTAGTAGCCCAAGGCAAAGCTTCATCTGCATCCAAATAAATTGAACCAGGTTTGTAACCCCAAGCAGGTAACTTACCTTGTGCCTCAACTGTTGAGCCAACAAGTAACTGCATATGGAAGTAATCCTGAGGATTATCCGTGATATAATCCTCTCCTATCAGTACTTTATAGGGAAAGACAAATAGTTGGTCACCAGATTCTAAGAAGTTACTAAATACCTTTACTCCCAAAACCTTCATTACTGGATTACCCCAAATCTCAAACATCATATCATTGGCGCCAACTGTTGTCCAGGAAATACCCCCATCTGTTGAAGATACCTCATAACCATCTGCATACCCATTAGCATTATCATATCTCCAACTAACATAGTTAGTAGCATTACCACTTAAGGCAGCAGAGACAACAGCATATTGGGTACCTGTCTCTAAAGTAACCTCCTCATCAAGGGTAACTGAATACCAGGTACCACCTGTATCTGTTGTCAGTGCATCCCCACTTATTGTACCTTCCCCAATAGGCAACCCAGTTGGTTGGCCACCAGAGGTTTCATAAATATAGACCGTAAGGATTCCTGGGCTTAGAACCCTAAATAATTTCAGTCTAACTTGGGTAATGGTGTGTGGAATAGTTGAACCAGTTGTAAATGTCTGCCCAATCCGAATGCTGCCGTTGATGGTTACAGCAGCATCATCTGCTGTATTCCAATATTCATACTGAGTGTAGCTTTCAGCAGCCAATACCAAGGTAGGAGCAACTAATCCTACAATCAGCCCAATTAGAAGAAGTAACCTTAAGTTATCAACTAATTTCTTCATCACCAAAATCCAGTAGGAACACTCCTAGATAGAGCCTGTGCAATCCCAAAGAGATAACCAAGTGCCATAGAGCCAACTATCAAACAGAAAACAGCAAGTAACCTCAACCAAACTGGAAATCTAGATTTCATACTCACTCAACCCCCTATGCCTAAAATTTTTCGTTCCTTCTGTAACCCCAAGCCCATCTAACCTTCTTTCCTTCAACATCCTAGTTGCAGTGTCTGGATTTGAAGTAGGCAAAGATATTATACTTCCTTCCCTATCCAACTTATCTACCTTCTCCTGTGCCCTCCCCTCGCTATGATATGGTCCCCTTAGGCAAGGCTTTCCTTTATCATCTAAGAAAGTAACCCAATATGACATATCTTTACCTCAGTAATATCTCTAAAGTCTGGATGCTGTTTCTTGAGTATACCCATAAAAGCTTTCAATTCCCCCACCGACTTGAATGGTCCATTATCTTTAACCTCACCATTCATTAGATATCTGGCATATAATCCTCTTCCTCTACCTATATAATCCAGTGAACCCCTTTTAGGCTTGTTATCTTCCTTCCGACTCTCAATACTAATAGGAGGCTTCTTCATCATCTCACCATCCTAATTTCATATATATCTTTCCAGTCAGGGTCATTCTTCTTGTGGCTATCACAATATTCCCTCAGCTCATCCCCATTTCTAAAAGGACCAATCGTCTTATTTCCATCCTTTGAGATTAACTGGGCATATAACCTATCCCTCCCACCCCCTCTCCCTCTTTTGAACCCAAAGTATAAGCACAAGATACCAGGAACAATACCTGTTAGGCTTATCAAGAAGCCGAAATTAAAACCCCTTAATACCCCATCCACAAGAAGGATTATGCCTATCGCTATCAAGAAGACTCCCAGTTTCATACTCTCACCATCCTCTTAAATCTTGGACTTATTCTCCTAACAGTCATACCCTTTGCCTTTGAAGGATGTCTCTTACCAACATCTGTCTTTAATCCACCACCAGTAAACTCAATACCCTTATCAAACTTAATATCCACAACACCCAAGTCAACCTCACCCTTAATAGTACTCTCACCTATAACCCTGAATGTCTCAGATGGTTTACCTTCCCCTTTGGGTACTGGGTTATATGTAGTGAATGGTTTTACACCTGAGTAGGGAGGTGGGATTGTCTTCTCAACAATCCCCTGCTGCCATATAACAGTACCCTCAGGGAGACGCCCCTCCCCCTTCCTTCTTCCTGGCTGCAAATCAGGCAGATATCTAGGTTTATATGGAGGTGGTACATATGGAGGTACACTTGGAGGATACGAAGGAGGATAGGATACTGGATAAGACGGCACCCTACTTGGGGGATATGGAGGTGGATAACTAGGAGGGTAAGAAGGTGGATATGACGGAGGATATGACGGAGGTACAGTTGGTGGATACAAAGGTGGATAGCTGGGCGGATAGCTAGGCGGATAAGATACAGGAGGATAAGAAGGTGGATATGAAGGAGGATAAGATACTGGATAGGATGGTATCCTACTAAGAGGAGAAATAGGAGGATAGGATGGAAGCCTGGGTGGAGGATACCCAGGTACTGAAGGTACCAACGATGGATACCCAAGATAAGCTGAAAGAGGAGAAGGAGCAGTAGGAGAAGGCAATAAATATCCAGATGGTACTAAAGATGGAACAGGAGAAATAGCAGAGGAAATTCTAGCCACCGAAGGTGGAGGATACCCAGGTATCTTAGTTAGTACTGCTAGACTTGGAGAAATCTTTGGGATAGCAGGGGAAGGTGCTACAACGGAGGGAATTCCCAAACTCACTCCGTAAGCTATACCTCCTGGAGCTGCCAAAGCTGGAGATATATACCTTCCAGGGGCAAAGACATATATATCATCTAAAGCTCCCCCCGTTGCAGTACCAGGTGCAAACCCCCCAGCAGGCACCCTTGCACCTGATACTGCAACCTCCTTTGCAAGCCCTCCTGATAAGATATCATCTAAAGAATACCCATAGGCTTCCGCTATAGCTTTGGCAGTTGCTTTGTCCCCTTTAGCATAAGTAATAACAACTGCATCCACTATATCTTTTATCTCCCTATGTTCGGGAGGTAAGAATCTTCCCTTCACCCATTGGGTAATAAGCCTTAACTTCCTCTTTCCTTGCTCCCCCAGAGCTATCCCTTCAATCTTCTCACCCCCAGGTGTTCTGAAGGTAACAGGCTTCTCATAGAGAGTAATACCATAAGCCTTCTCTAGCTCTCCCAAATAGGAACTCAATTCTGGCTTGGGATGTAAGTCCAAAGCATGGTGCCATTCCCTAGCACCTACTGCCTTTGTCTGAACCAAAGTTGGCTCTTTGGGGTCTATCTTAACTTCATAAGTTCCTTTACCACTAATTCGCCATTTAGCTGCAATTCTCTGGGCAAGTCCCTCCACTTCCTTCTGGCTGGCACCAACAGTAGCATCTAGATCCCCTGCTGGTCTAACTCTTAATTCTTTTGGTAACTCCAACTCAGTAATGCGGCTACCCCCAGCTACAACTGGCTTCTTAGTTACCCGAGCAAATCTTGCTAACTCATCATAAGCCTCCCCTACCATTCTTCCTGTGGCAGTCCTAGTAGGAGCAGCCTCAATAGTAGCAGTTACAGGCTTTGGTCTCCATCCTATCATTCTTTTCATTTCTGGAAGAGTAAGTGTAGGCTTTATTAACTCTTCTGGAGGGAAGCCAGTTACCCTAGGAGCAGTTCCTTTCATCATCACCCTAGTCTCTAATGCAGTAATAGGCTTATAACCTGGTTTAATCATCTCAGCTGTAATACTACCAAATTCTTTTGGAAGGCGTGGCCAAACTGGTCTCTCAAATATAGCCAATCCCCGCCAAGCGGTTATCTTTTCTCCAGCTATACCAGGAACGGTAACTCTCGCTGCAGGAGAGATAAGTGCCCCCCATGCAGGAGGAGGTAATCCTCTAGTACCAGTAAGTATCCCACCCCAAGCCTTCGCTGTCTCAAATGGATGCCTAATTGGAAAGTAAGCTGCCTCTCCATAACCTTTAAGGAAGGTTCCCCAGGTTCGAGGAGTTATAGCTGTTTTTCCCAAATAGTAAGGTATCTTAACAGCTTCTACACCCACCCTACCTAAAGTACCACCAATGGTTAAAGCTCTCCCACCAATGGTAGCTGCTCTTGCAGAAACAGCTGCAGCCTTTGCACCCCAACCAATAACAGGCAAAGCAATAGCTACATCTCCTACTATACCCAAATACTTCTCAGAAGGAGTCTGTACCTTCCACAAGGCTGGTGCCTCCTTACCTAAACCAAGAGCACCAGCAATCGCATAACCTGGAATCCAAGGCTTCCACGGACCCACCTCTTCAGATACCCTAGCCCTCTCTATTGCCTTTGGTTTATAACCCAGTATTTCCAATTCCTTACCAGTAACAGCACCTGCAACCTGAGCCTCTCCTATATCATAATACTTCGGGTGCGTCTTCAGTGTTGGCCAAAATTCGGGAATAATACCAAGGAACTTAGGTTTATCTATCTTCTCATAAGGTTTTAGTTTGGTCTCAATCGCTTTATATTTAGCAACCTTAGCCTCATATTCCTTCTGCTCTTTAAGATGTCTATGTGCCTCTAAAATAACAAAAGTCTCGAACCCAGCCGCTCTAAGTGCAGCATCCGAGACATCATCATCAATTGCTTTCACTAAATTGTAAGTTGGATAAACTCCCAACTCCTTTGATATCTCATACTTCCTATATTTCTTAAGCTTTTCAAGAGCAGCCTCTTGGGCTTCAACCTTCTTACCATACTTCTCCAAGCCCATAACCCTAATCTGCTCTTTGGTCCAAAAGTCCATCTTCTCCCATTCTTCTTTGAGAACCCAATCACCAGGATACCCAGTCTCTGTATGGGTTGCTATAAACTTTTCATACTTGACATTCTGCTCCTTAGCCCAGATACCATACTTCTCAAGTCCAAGTTCATTTAGCTTCTTCTTAGCCTCGGGAGACATTTCATCATACTTCACCTTAATAACAAGCTCACCAGTATCCAGCTCATAGGATTCTAGTGCAGAGGCTGGAGTCCAACCATTTGTAAATATCAGCTGCTCCTGAGCCAAAGGAGCAGCCACAGGAGGTGCTCCAATTTCAGGAGGTGCTTCCTTTACAGCTACCTTAGCCTCTAACTCAATTGCCTCTATCCTAGCTGTCTCCTCTTCCTCCCATCTCTCAATATCAGCTAAAATAGAAGCGAGACTCTCCTCTATCCCCTTCTCACCTTCCTCCAACTGTGTCTTAATGCCAGTAAGCTGCCCCTCCTTCCACTCTTCAACACCACCTAAAGCTCTTTCCCTTCCTACCTTAAGGGATTCCCTTTCCCTCCTCAAAGGTTCAACTTGAAACCTCCTACCAGGAAGATATGCCCTTTTCTTCTCAAGAGCAATCTCCTCTCTAATCTCTCCCAAAGGCTTCTCATAAACCTCGAACTCCCTTACCTTAGTCTTTCGAGACTCTTCCCTAACCTTTTCCTCAGCCTTCCTTGCAGACTCCCTTAATTCTCCACGGGCAGTATCATGCTCCCTTCGAGCCTTATCTTCAGCCTGCCTGGCTTCTCTCTTTATCCTACCAATAATATCAGCCACTCTTTCCTCCAAGCCTCACTGGAATATCGTCCCACTCATCCCCTCCCCAATATTCTAGAAGATAAGCTGCATTATCCACCACACTAGGGGAACAAAAGCCTACCATCTTTGCAACCCCACTCCTATCTAATCCCATACCCAACCAGAACCTAACTTCCACCAACTTCTCTAGCAAACTCACTCATCTTATCCCCCTACCTTTCTCTTTTCCTAACCTGATATGGGCAGCCATTCTTTTATTTATATTACGAGCAATCTGCTCCGCTTCTTTCTTAGTTAAAATCTTCATTAGAATTCCACCCCTTTGTGCATACCCCCACCTCTTCCACCAACCTTCTTAACAGATGCTATAGCAAACAAATAAACTAAAGGCAACTCTGGAGGGCATCCCAACTCCTTTGCTGCCTTCTTTACAGCATCAAAACGAGTAGATGCTTCTACTTTAGCTACACCATAATCTTTTAGATTAACCACATATTTGTCCATTTCAACTCAGATTGTAATTAGAATTCGCTCTCCTTAGAGAGGGGGTATATTCCAACCCCCTCTCAATTGCCTCAACCACCTAGCTCTAGGCTTGTCCACCTATCCACGCAACTGCCCCGAGCAAGATTACCGCTATGAAGACGTATACCAGAACATCTAGTAACCCATCTACACCAGCTGGCGCCCCTGCTGTTCCTTTCGCAGTCTGGATGGAAGTGATGATGGTAGGTACCAGGCTAACGCCCACGACAATACTTATCATGATTGAAATTAGTACGCCGACCAACATTTTTGAAAACCCCCTTACTTATTTACTCTGGAAGGTATTATCTCTTCTTCTTCCTCTTCCTAGCAATGCTCTTCAGATGTGCCTTTCTCTTGGCACTCTTTGGAGCCCCAATCTTACCCCACTTCTTCTTTGCTGGCATGCATAGAAAACCCCCTAAATTATTACCTCCCCACTAGAAACGTGCCCCACTCTCCCTGAACTTATCTACTTGGACATCAGCGATTTTGTCCACCCTAGTAGGGTTCTTATAGCCAGTTGACTTCTTAAACCTCTCTACCCTACCTTTAGCCTCCCTAATAAATGCCCGCACTCCCCCCTCTGTTATGATTCCTGCTCCCTTTGGCATATATAAAAACCCCCAAAATTACTAAAAAACCCACAATAAGACAGCCTTCTGTAGGAGGTTCCTTCAGGCATTATCCTATTGTGGGCATATCCCCCAATGTTATTTGATTGTTTGAACACATTATAACACACATTGATTGATTTGTCAAGCACCTATCTATGTTATTTTATTCAAAACATTCAATTCATGAATTAGATTTCATGTTTTATATCATTAAAATCGGGGGAGGATGGCATTCACGAATCTTTTCTGGGGTTTTTTCCCCTATTCTT
>Ga0180732_1001319_pt1 | contig 15738 bp, 12 predicted proteins | sample KR11_01MetaG_FD_148674 | JGI IMG/M metagenome (GOLD analysis project Ga0180732, IMG submission 148674) | Groundwater microbial communities from the Olkiluoto Island deep subsurface site, Finland - KR11_0.1 MetaG | ecosystem: Environmental > Aquatic > Deep subsurface > Groundwater | place...
CCGCCGTTCGTGGAAACGACCCCAATTATTCAGTATTATTAGAGATTGCACTACTCAAAATTAAAACCAGCCCGATGGCATATGTCTCTATGGTCTTAAGAAATTCATACTACTCCGTGAAATCGTGGGGAGACTGGGCCTGGAACGATAGCTTATTAAATGTGGCAAAGGTAAATATTGCAACTACAAACGCTATTGCGTCGGCAGTAAGTGCTGCCATGCGTACAGTTGCTAAAATAGACTTCGACCCAACGATCAAGGGACCGCCAACTGAAAGGTTTTACACTGATATCCTCTTCCAGTTTCCACGCTTAGTAGTAAGCCATGGGGTGATAAGCAACTGGACATTTACTATTCTTGTCGTGGCTTTGATCTTTAGCGTGGTTCCTTTCTTTTTTGCTCCATCTTTACCCGGCTCGATTTTGTTTTCCTGTTGTGTCTTTAGTTTGGCCGGGATTGTTTTTCAGAACTTTTTCTTCCCTGCAATCCCAAGGCTTTTGGATCCATTCCATCCGCTCGGGGCACTGGGCTTTGTGATGCTGATAACAATGGGGGTTGATAAGGTAAAAAAGTTGGAGACGCTGAAAAAAATGATGTCGAGAAGAATAGGTTGTAAAGGGATTAGTTGAATGATTGACTTTTAGCAAATTAAAGTCCGAACGTTGTGCAGAACAGGGGGATTTTGGAGGTCACAACCTTGTCGTGAAAGCTTTTAAGCCTTCGCCATTCTTCAAAGAATTAGCCTGTGAATATTGTATGCAAAAAAGTGACAGTCCCGGGGAAGGAATGCCCTCGCTTGTCCTACTGTCTTTGGAAGTATAGTAATGAATGAAGTTAAAACAACTTTCATCACGAGATCGGTGTTTTCAAAAATACCCATAGTTCGGGTGCCAGTTTCTTCGATAACTTTCTGGGCACTATGGATTTTGGGCATTGCGATGCTATCGAACTTCGTAGCCTATGGCTCCATCCAGCCTATCTTTATTGGTGTTTTTTTCCTTTTGATCTTTATGCTTCTGTTGAGTTTGAAGGGCGTTGGAGGTCGTGATGAGGTCCGAGCATATCTGCTAGTCTATTCGGTTTGTTGGTTCTGGGCCGGGATCACAGCTGTATATGCGATTTTTTTTAACGATCCATCACAAGTTTCAAGCGGTGATGCTGCCCACTTCTTCAACCTGTCTACCAGCGATGATTTCTCCGGCCTAGGCATAAAAGACTTTTTGGGCATATCCGAGGGTTCGGTCGCGATTGTCGCTTGGCGGTTCCTTTACGACGTATTTTCGTTCATCGGATTTGAGAAGGGCAGATATATAGGAGTTACCTGGAACATTACACTGGTTGCCCTTTCCGCTGTTACTGGCGTTAAGATGATAGGGATAGTGTTCGGCCAGGACAGAGACCGCATAAGGCGATTTACGATAACGTTTGCCCTATGCGGTATGTTTTGGCTGTTCGCAGCAATTCACAACAGGGATGCATCGATCCTGTTCGCAGTCTCGTTGCTTACCTATTGTTGGGTTCGCTATCTGAACGATCTAAGCGCATGCAACTTACTCCTATTGGTAGTAGCTTCATTGGTCGCATTCATGTCATTCGCACTGCTGCGAGCGGAGTTTGTGTTCATCCCCTTGGCAATGCTTATGGCCGGGTTGTCCGCCGCTGTGTTCAGCACGAAAATCCGTGGCAGCCGCAATAAGATTCTGCTCATGGTAGTTGTGCTGGCCCTACCCATGAGTTTTTACCTGATTTCAATGACAGGGGGCGACCTTGTCAAGGCCCTGCTCTCTGGCAACCAATGGTATAGCGATTCGGCCTCAGTGGAGTCTGGTACGGATTCGCTTGGAATGACGCTCATTGTCAATCAACCGGTCCTTATCCGGTTGATTTTTGGCTTTATATACATGTTTATCTACCCTATTCCTTTCTGGGTCGGGTTACAACTAGGGGCGGCCTACCAACTTTTGAAATCATTTCACGCGTTGTTCATGTATGCTATCATCCCGCTTTTCGCCTTGTCAGTATGGCGGATCGCTACATTGAAAAAGCTACGCACCATGCCGCTTCTGTTTCTACTTTTTATTATTTGCGGGTTTACCCTAAGCGTTGCTTTCACCTCTCTGGAAACGCGGCACCAAGGTGCCTTTTTGCCGTCTCTTTTAGTGATAGCCATGGTGCCTAACCTAACGGCCATTCGGGACCGGCTATCCTACCGCAACTTACTCGTACTTTTCCTAATCGCCATGTTCTTTATCCATTTGGATTGGATTGTCTTGAAGTTTCTATGAGTATATGAAGGTTCTAATATTCACCACACAGTTTTATCAATTGGGCGGAGCTGAGCAGCTGGCTGTTGAATTGGCGAAAGCCCTGAACAACGGCGGAATCCGTGCTGATATCTTGAGCATGTATGCCGAGGATCTTCCGGGAGTGCCGGAGGCAACTAAATCCTTCCTGAAATGTGGAATACCATCAATACATTTTCTATGCTTGAGGATGAGACCACCAATTATGAGCTTGTTCTTGGCAATTATGAAGTTGCGGCGATTGATTGTGGAGGAACAATATGACATCGTGGAAACCTCGTTGCTTGGCCCGACCATTTTGGCTTCTTGGGCAACGTTGGGCACTAAAGCGCGGCTTGTGGTTGGGTTGCACCAAGTATATAGCCCGGATCGAGAAAACTCCATACAACATAATATCCTGAAATATTCAGTCCAGCGCAATCACGGTGCCCGGTATTATGCTATTTCAGATATTGCTGCTGAGCATTGGAGCAAATACGCCAAGATACCTGCCGAACATATACGAAAAATTTACAACGGGATCTCTATGAGGTTCTTTTCGGCGAACCCGGACAGGTTAGGTGTTCGTATGGAACAAGGGTTACATGCTGATGCGCGCATAGTAATTTATGTTGGACGGCTCGCCGCCTATAAAGGAATTGATACCCTCTTGAATGCCCTTGCCCCAATTTTAGTGAAGGAAGATTTATTTTTATTTTTTGTTGGCTTACCTGACTTGCACGTCAATGGAACCGCAAAAATATTACAGCAAATGAAGCTGCGGATTGCAAAAAATCTTTGGGGAGAAAGAGTTCAGTTCCTTGGATTCCGGAACGATGTTCCCCGTATAATGGCTTCAGCCGACGTACTGGTGGACCCGACACGAATGGAGGGGTTCGGCCTATGCCTGGTAGAAGCCATGGCAGCAGGATTGCCCGTTGTGGCAAGTAATGCCGAAGCTATACCGGAAATACTTTTGGGGACCGAATCGATGATAGTTTCACCAGACGATCCAAATGCGCTGCGTAAGGCCATTCTGAAGACTTTGCATCGGTCTCCGGTTGAATCAGCCAAGGCCGTTGATGCGGGCAGGAACCGCGCGGAAGAGTTTCGGATGGAGAAGCGAGTCGAATCAATGGTCCGATTATTCGAGGATGTGCTGGAGGGTCGGTTCTAATGATTGGCCTTGTTAGCAAAGCCTTGGCATACGGGGCCCCTTAGCATGTGCGGATTTGCCGGCATATACGATATTTCCAAGCAATCCGGAGTGTTGGGTGAATATGTCTGCCGCATGACGGCGATGATCGCGCATCGAGGCCCGGATGCTGAGGGTGTCTATTCAAGGAACGGAATCGCTTTAGGGCACCGCCGCCTCAGCATCCTCGATCTCTCGCCATCTGGGGTTCAGCCCATGACTTTAGGAGAAAATGGTCCTACCATTGTCTTCAATGGTGAGGTCTACAATTTTACCGAACTTAGGCAGGAGCTGAAGTCACTAGGCCGTGCCTTCAAGGGGCACTCCGACACAGAGGTCATGCTGCATGCCTATGCAGAGTGGGGCCTGTCCGGACTCCGACGGTTTGAGGGGATTTTTGCGTTTGCCCTCTGGGATCCGTCACAAGAACGTCTCATTCTCATGCGTGACCGCTTTGGCGTTAAGCCCTTGTTTGTTTCTCGGAACGGTAGCCGCCTCGTATTTGGCTCAGAAATCAAAGTATTGTTTGCGTCTGGTGATATTGACAACAGCATTGATGATCAGGCTCTCGCAGAGTATCTCTGGTATGGCAACGCTTATGAAGATCGTACTATTTACCGTGGAGTCAACTCCTTGTTGCCTGGGCACTGGTTGGTTGCTGAAAAAGGAAAGCTAACGATAGAGCCTTGGTGGCAGTTAGAGGAATGGATACAACCACATGGGTTCGCCAGCAATGAAGAGGAAGCTGCCATTGCAGTTCGAGATGCACTTGATGTTGCGGTTAAGCGCCAGTTGGTGGCCGATGTTCCAGTAGGTCTTTTCCTAAGTGGTGGCATTGATTCGTCGTCGATCGCCGCGGCTGCTATGCATGTGCAGAACAAGCCGCTTGCAAGTTATTCAGTGTGCTTCGATTTTGATGGGGGTATCAACGAATTACCAAAAGCTCGAAGGGTTGCCAAGGACTTGGCGCTTGATCACCATGAAATTCAGGTCAGTGGCGTTGATCTTGAAGAGGTTCTTCTCGCGCTAGTCCGTAGCCACGATGAACCCTTTGCTGATGCAGCTAATATTCCATTGTATTTGTTAGCACGTCAGTTGAGAGGCAGCATAAAGGTAGTGCTGCAGGGGGATGGCGGTGACGAGATGTTTGCTGGTTATCGACGTTATGCAATGTTGCGCAATGTTGCCTATTGGAGAATGTGGCCAAAGAGACTCACACCCTTGGTAAGTGCTGGTTTTGGGAGTATCGGGAGGCGCTTTGAGCGCATGGCAGATGCCGTTGGCGCTGAGGATCCAGCGATGCGCATGGCTTTGCTATTAACCACTGAAACCTTGCAAGATCCACCCTCAGCGCTTCTTAATAGGGACGTCCAATCTCATCTTGCATCCAACACGGATCCATTCTTGAGCTATCGCCATTGTGCCGCGCGCTTTAGTGATGCAGATCCTGTACAGCAAATGCTATTAACAGACATCTCACTTCAACTACCATCGCAATTTCTTGCAAAAGTGGATCGTTCTACTATGGCGTACGGGCTTGAAGCGAGAGTGCCGTTTTTAGATGAAACGGTGGCACGCCTTGCTGTAAGTCTACCCGCTAAATGGAAAGCTAATGGATCACAGAAGAAGATTATATTACGCAATGCTATGCGTGGTCGCGTACCAGATAACATTCTTGACGGCCCCAAAACGGGCTTTGGTGTTCCCTATAAGCGTTGGCTAAAAACCTCTCTTTACGACTTTGCCCGTGAGACGGTATTAGATCCGATATTTCTTGCCCGCTTGGGGTTTGATCGGGCTAAACTTGAGATGGCTTTTAGTGAACATTATCGGGGTATCCGAGACCGCGGCTTCACCTTATGGAAGGTTTTGCAATTGGCTTTGTGGTCTATAGAGTGCCCGTAATAGCAAATCGCAGCTCACCAATCTTGCTTGGAGGCTTTATTCATTGATAAAAAAAACAAAACTTGCGGATGTCGCAGTCTGGGGGCGTATTCCTCCACCTATCGGTGGTATGGCAGTACACCTGCGCCGATTGCGCCCATATCTCACTGAAGCAGGCATCACGATCCAGATGTATAGTATTGGTCGCGTCTCTTCAGCGCACCCGGAAGTTAAGCAGGTATCAAATCATCGGTTTGCATGGTTTTTTAGTCTTCTGTTAGGGCGGTGCGAACCCATACACTATGTATTTAGTGACAACATCCTAGCACGATTCGCAGCTTCGCTATTGGCTGTTTTGCGGGGAACCAAGGTGGTCTTACGGATAGGTTCGGAATCAGTATCACATGCAGCAGTTTCCAAGCGTTTTCTTGAACGTTTCATGATACGGTTTGCCATTCGGCATGTCACAGTCGTTGTTGGAGTGAGTGAGGAAATCTGTAGCTTGGCTACCTTGATGGGTGCTAAGCGAGTTATTCATGTTCCTGGATTTATCCCCGAGACTTGCGACGAAAAGTTATTGCCGGATGAAGTACGGGCTTTTCTAGAGGCGGGGAATAACCCCGTCATGCTTGCATCAGGGGAGGTTCACGATCCGGACGATGATGATTTGTACGGTGCCTACGCGCTATTAGATTTACTTGAGCGTGATTCTACTCTGCGCTTGATTTTTTATGCTTACAAAATTACGCTTGGAGCTGGTCCTCAGGAGCGTCTTGCCAAAGAAATTCTTAAACGCGGCATACAAGGACGATATTTTCTTTTCCGAAGTGAAACAGATCTTTTACCCGCCATGTTGAACTGCGCCTTGATGATCCGACCAACTTCTACCGATGGGGATTCAAATTCTATTCGAGAGGCTTTACATGCCGATTTGCCGGTTATTGCCAGCGATTGTGTTAAGCGACCGGAAGGGGTGATCACTTTTCCTGCCGGCAACCTGAATGCGATGCACGAAACTGTGTTGATGGTGCTTAACGACCTAGAACAATTTCGACAAAAAGTGCGCTCTTTGCCAAAGCCAAACCATGCGAAGCCGATAGTGAATCTTTTTATAGAGTTTATAGGGTGCGTACAATAATTTAATTTTAAGGGAATATTTATTCTAATGAACATCAGGCATTTAGATCTATTGGTTTGCCCGGTCTCTTTGGGACCATTAAGAGTTGCGCGCGTTGATCAAACGGGAACAAATTCAAGCTATATTATAAGTGGTGTTCTTACTTGCGAGAGTTGTGGGAGTGAATACCCCATAGTAGAAGGAATTCCTCGATTCGTATCAAGCGAAAATTACGCATCTGGTTTTGGCCTTGAGTGGACAAAACATGCTCGAACACAGTATGACAGTTACTCAGGTATTTCGGCATCAGAGGATCGGTTTTATGGTCAAACTCATTGGGCCCGTGATCTAAGAGGACAACATATTTTGGAGGTTGGTAGCGGTTCGGGCAGATTTACAGAGCATGCGGCATTGACTGGCGCTACTGTCGTTTCTCTAGATTACAGCTGCGCAGTTGAGGCAAACTACAAATCCAACGGCCATCGTGAGAATGTCCTGATTGTACATGCCGATATTTTCGCTATGCCATTTGCAAAGGATTTTTTTGATAAGGTTTTTTGCTTCGGTGTCTTACAACATACCCCTGATCCGAAATCGGCTTTCATGATGTTGCCGCAATTTTTAAAATCGAATGGATTGCTTTGCGCAGACATTTATAAGGCGACTCTCAGAAGGACTCTTTTTAATACGAAGCATTATATTAGGCCCTTTACACGCAAGGTCAATCCAGAAAAACTTTATACTGCGGTTGTTAAGTATATTGACTTCATGTGGCCGTTGGCGTCTCTTATCCGAAAGATTCCCAAAGGACATGGAATTAATTGGCAGCTTTTGATTGCTGATTACAGCTCTTTGGGATTGAGCGGAAAGATATTGAAAGAATGGGCTTATTTAGACACGTTCGACATGTTGGCACCGAAGTACGATATGCATGTTCGCGAAAAAACTTTCAAAAGCTGGGTTAAAGAATCCTTCTTGGTGGATATTGAAACAGAATTAACAGGTCATGGCGTTGTTGCGCGGGCCCGTAAACCTTAATTTGGTTGCCAGTAGTATAATCTTGATTTGACGTGACAAATCAAGGTTTCTATATGGACGTTTGGTCCGGATCTATGACAATCCATGAATCACATCTAAACCCATCGAGGACCGGATGATTTGAAGATATGTCATTATCTTCAACTTTTTTCAATGAACACAAAATAAATTATGCTGAAAACTTACAAATTCATACGCAATTTCCTGACCGGAAGTTGTTGGTTAAAGCCATAAATCAAGACAAATCCAAACGGAAAAGTTTATGCTGGAGGAGAGAATGAAAATATTGGTCACCGGAGGAGCCGGGTTTATCGGCACAAATTTGTGTAATGAATTGCGATCACGGGGAACCACTGTTTTGGCTTGTGATTTATATAATACAGACAGAGATGAGCACATAAGATGTGATATGGGAAAGTATCATCAAATAGATAGGGTTTTTGAGGATTATGGACCCTTTGATTATGTTTATCATCTTGCCGCCGAATATGGCCGATGGAATGGAGAAGCCTATTATGAAAATCTTTGGCAGACAAATATAATTGGAACTAAGCATTTAATAAGGCTGCAGGAAAAGCATAAATTTCGCATGATCTTTTTTTCCTCAGCAGAAGTCTATGGGGATTATGAAGGTCGAATGACTGAGGCCGTGATGGTGGAGAATAAAATAAGTGATACTTATCAGATGAACGATTACGCTATATCAAAATGGGCCGGAGAACTAATGTGTCTTAATTCGGCACAAATGTTCGGAACCGAAACAGTAAGGGTGCGCCCAGTTAACTGTTATGGCCCTCATGAAGAATATACGCCATACAGAGGCTTTATTCCCAAATTCATCTTTCATTGTTTGCACCGTAAACCATATACAGTTTATGAAGGTCACAAGCGGATAATAGATTATGTAGAAGACACCTGTAGAACATTTGCCAATATTGTTGATAACTTTATTCCTGGGGAGGTTTATAATGTCGGCGGCAGATCAGAGTGGGAGATGGATATAAAGGAATATTCTGATTTGATTTTAAAGGCTACAGGTGCGAATGAATCGCTTGTGACATATAAGGAAGCTGAACCGTTTACAACAAAGATTAAAACAATGGATTTTTCAAAGGCTGTCGGAGATTTAAAGCATGATCCGGAGGTGGACCCGCAAGAGGGAATAAAAAAAACGGTTGAATGGATGAAATGGTTTTATCGGATTTAAGATATGGATAATAAGAAGATAAAGGTGTTATTTGTTTTTGGGACCCGGCCGGAAGCCATAAAAATGGCCCCTGTTATTAAAGAATGTGAGCGTAATGCTGACAGCATTGATATACATATTTGTGTGACTGCGCAACACAGGGAAATGTTGGATCAGGTACTAGGACTGTTTGACATTAACCCTCATTATGATCTTGATATAATGACAAAGAAGCAGTCATTAACTGACTTGACTGCGCATGTTTTACTCGGAGTTGCAAGGGTACTGGAAAGAGAAAAGCCCGATGTTGTTTTTGTTCAGGGAGATACAACCACTACATGTGCGGCTGCACAGGCGGCTTTTTATTTAAAAATTCCGGTGGCTCATATCGAAGCCGGATTGCGCACGAATAATAAGTACAGCCCTTTCCCAGAGGAAATAAATCGTCGCATAACGAGCGTTATGGCTGATCTTCATTTTCCACCAACTGAAGGTGCAAAGAGGAACTTGTTAGCTGAAGGCTTCGAAGAAGCTTCAATCTTCGTGACAGGTAACACCGTAATTGATGCACTTAAGTGGGTGCTTACAAAACATAATGCACCAACGGTGAACGAAAAATGGCAGCTATGGTTTTTGTCTGAACACAACATTTGTCTTTCGAATCAGATTAGAACAATTTTAGTGACCGGGCACAGGCGCGAGAGTTTTGGAGACGGATTTCATAGAATTTGTAGAGCCTTGCGAATCTTGGCCAACAACAATGATGATATACGGATTGTGTATCCTGTGCATCTGAACCCTAATGTTCAGGAGCCAGTATATTCTATTTTAGGGGATATGGACAATATTCATCTGATTCCTCCACTTGATTATGAACCCTTTGTCTTTTTAATGAGCCAAAGTTATATTATCCTGACGGATTCAGGGGGCATCCAGGAAGAAGCTCCGACTCTTGGAGTGCCTGTTCTCGTGATGCGTGACACGTCAGAGAGGCCTGAAGGAATAGAAGCCGGATCTGCAAGATTGGTAGGTACGGATGTTGAAACCATTGTATTGGAAACGCAGAAGCTTCTAGGAAATGCTAATGAGTATAAATGCGTATCGAAAGTAGTAAATCCTTATGGAGATGGGAAGGCAAGCGAAAGAATTGTCAAAGTAATATCAGAACATTTTAGGTCCCCTATAAAATAGGATGTCAGTACATAGATTAGATGCTATCAATTGCGTTAAACTGCAAGAAAATGGGCCATATGAAAATTCAGGAAATTCCTGGCATGAACTATGCGCTCTAAACATACATAGGGCCTCTCAAAGGCAGAAGGTTCAAGAGAGCAACATGGAGGGCAGAAATGGCTAAAATCCACTTTTGTTATTTTGATATAAATACTGGTTATTATCCTGGCTTTCATCATGGCTTGGCTTATCTTATCGGGAGTCTTAAAGCTGAAGGGCACCAGGTTACGCTGAGCCATTTAACGGACAATATTGATTCCACTCTGGATTTAGTCGGGCAAGAAAAGTTTGATCTATTAGCACTGTCATTTACAACAAATCAAAAAATGCATGTGTACAAGTTTTTAAACAGGATAGACAGATCTGAAAGGTTGATAGTTGCGGGTGGAGTACACTGTACCTTGGCACGCGAAAAAGTGTTTGAGGAATTACCAAGTATAAACGCAATTTGTATAGGTGAGGGCGAGGCAGCAATAAAAGAATTATGTCGAAGACTCGATAGTGGACAGGATTTTGTCTCCATACCAAGTTTATATTTTAAAAGAAATGGTGGCGTAGTTAAGAATGACATAGGTGCGTTAGGAAGTATTGACGATTTAGCTTTACCCGACTACTCTTTATTTGATTTTGAGAGGATCATTTCAGATGGTGGCGGAAATTTCGCTATGATATTAGGCAGGGGGTGCCCGTTTGATTGTAGTTATTGCTGTAACCATGCCATTCGTCAGGTTTATCCTAATGAGGGGAAATACCTTCGTCTTCCTACCCCACAAAAGGCTGTCAATATCATTAAGAACAACCTGAAATTATGGCCTAAAACCGAAAAAATTGCCTTTGCTGATGATACTTTTACGATAAATAAAAAGTGGTTGCTGTCATTTTGTGAACTATATAAAAAAGAGATTGGGCTCCCTTTTTTGTGTAACGCAAGGGTTGAAACGATTAACGATGAAGTTGTTTATAACCTTAAGAGGGCGGGGTGTCAGTCAATAGATTTTGGTGTAGAATCCGGTAGTGAATGGTTGAGAAAGCATGTTCTTAACAGGAAACACTCGAACCAGGAAATAAAAGACGCATTTTATTTGACAAGAAAGCATGGGGTAAGAACAGGTTCTTCCAATATTGTTGGGTTGCCCTTTGAAACAAAGGAGATGGCTAAAGATACACTTAATTTAAACATAGAGATACAACCAAACTATGGAAAATGCTTTTATTTTTACCCGTATCCAGGAACCAAACTCCATGAAATTTGTTTAGAGTACGATTTGCTGTTAGACAAATTTGATTCTGTCTCTGGCTATTTGGAATCTCCTTCATTGAAAGGAGTGTTTATGTCCCACAAAAAAATGAAACATCATTTTGATCTAATGGGGTTGTTCTTTTACTCGCAGCTGTTGCTTTTTAAAATTAATATTCCGTTATTATTTAAGAAGTTATTGCTCAAGGTAGTGTTCTTAATTGGAAAGCCGATTTTGACATTCTTTGATCCGCTCACAAGTAGCAGAGGTCTGAAGAAAGTAAGAAGCACAATAAGAAAGGTAGCCATGAGGTATTTACGATGACGTTACAGTTGATATGAGGGTTGTTTGTATAGTTGCAATCACTAATAGAAAGATCAGCGATGGTCTTTGTAGATCCACTCTGCGGTAAAAAATAAACTCAGCCGCAGATTTGATACCGCTTAGGGGGAAACCAAATGATTACAAGTAACGAAAAGAGAATCCTATGGGTTAACGAATACCTGCTCAAATTAGAGTTAGACAGTGAACTGACACAATACTATAAAGGCAGAAATGTCCTTGTAACAGGTGGTGCGGGTGCTATTGGTGGCAATCTGATTATAGCTCTGTCGGAACTGGTGGGCTCGGGCGGCAAGGTAATTATATTAGACAACTTGTCATCTATTAAAGAAAAAAAGCCATGGAATGTAGTTCCATTAAGCAATATAATGTTTGTTGAAGGTGATGTAAGGAGTGATATTGATCTTAAAAGGGTTTTTAAAGAGGATATTACCCATGTGTTTCATCTGGCGGCCTTTTTTGCCAATCAAAACTCAATCGATTACCCGGAAATTTCGGCTGAAGTAGATATTATAGGGTTGATCAGACTGTTGGAATATTCGCGGCTTGTCAGGGCAGAAAAATTTATTTATGCTTCAAGCGGATGCGCTATATATGGTTCATATCCTGAGCTACCCCTTAAAGAAGATTTTATATCAATGCACTTAACAACACCTTACCAAATTAACAAAATGACGGGTGAAATGTACTGTAATTTTTATGCTCATCATTATGGTATGCAGATAATTAACTGCCGGTTTTTCAACTCTTATGGACCAGGGGAGGTCCCGGGGCAGTATCGTAATGTGATCCCTAATTTTATCTATTGGGCAATGAAAGGGCAATCACTTCCGATTACAGGAACAGGTGAAGAGACTAGGGATTTTGCCTATGTGCTGGATTTGGTGCAGGGCATTATAAAGTCCGGCTTCTATCAGGAGGCGGTTGGTGAAAACTTTAATCTGGCCGCAGGCAGAGAAATAAGTATTTTGGATATGGCAGCGCTTGTAAACGAGACAACAGAGAATAAGGCAGGTTTAATATATAAGCCAAGGAGAAAGTGGGACACAAAACCAAGGCTATTGGCATCTATAGAAAAAGCTAAAAAGTTAATAAATTATCATCCGATGGTAGAATTTAAAGATGGATTCATGAAAAATATTGAATGGTTTAAAGATAATTGGGAAATTATTGAGTGCATTGCAGATTTTCCTCCCGGAATGAGTAGCGCAGTAAGAAATGAAGATAAATAATAGTGTGCTGATAATTACAGAACGTTTTTATCCGGAAGAGTTCGGGATTAATGATCTGGCGATAGCTTGGCAAACGAAAGGCTATGAAGTTGCCGTATTAACACAAGCTCCCAGTTATCCTTTTGATAAGGTATATACCGGATATAAAAATAAGTTTTTTCAAACTGAGGAGTGGCAGGGTATTAAAATTTACAGAGTATTTTCTTTGATGGGCTACAAAAAATTTGTACTCTTAAAAATTCTTAATTATTTATGTTTTGCTTTTTTTGCATCTTTAGTATCTCTATTTGTAGGCAGAAAATATAACAGGGTCTTTGTTTACCATATCGGGCCTTTGACTCAGGCTATTCCTGCAGTACTTATTAAAAAGGTTTTTGGAAGCAAACTTTTTATATGGACTTTAGATATATGGCCGGATTCGGTGTATGCGTATGGGTTCAAGAAGAGAACTCTTTCGAAAAAGATACTGAATTCGTTTGTCAAAATTGTTTACAAGAACTGTGAAGCAGTTTTTGTTTCTTGTAGGGGGTTTAATCAGAAAATATATAAATATGTTTCAGATGCCAGAATAATCTTTTCACCTCAATGGGCTCCTGATGATTTGAAATTTGAAGATGTAACACCCCATGAGATGTTGAAGGGGAAATTTAATTTTACATTCGCAGGTAATATAGGCAAAGTTCAAAATCTCGAAAATGTTATCATGGGCTTTTCGCTCATATCAAAATCTTATAAAGATATAAATTTAAACATCATTGGTGATGGCTCAAACTTAGAAGTCCTAAAAAATATTGTTAAAGAAAAGAAAATTGAAAATGTTTACTTTTGGGGCAGAAAACCACTGAAGGAAATGCCAAGGTGGTTTGAGGGGAGTGATGTTTTAATAATATCTCTAATAGACGAGCCAATTTTTTCTTTAACCGTACCTGCAAAATTCCAGGCCTACCTTGCATCCAGCAAACCAATCTATTGCGTAATGAGAGGGGAAGTAGCTGCTTTAGTGATAAATAATAAGATAGGCTTCGATTCATCTCCAAATAATATTTACGACATAAAAACAGGGTTTGAAAAATTTCTAACCGTGCCACAACAAGAGTTGGAGAAATTTGGCCGTAATATGAAGTTGCTTTTGAGCAATGAATATGATCGCAATAAGATTATAGATCAAATGACAGAAGAAATCTTTTCTTTACCCATATCCGCCTAATGCAGATTCTGGTAAGATTAATTTGTAATGACTAATATTTTAATTACCGGAGCAAACGGTTTTGTCGGAAGAGCGCTTTGTGCTCAAATGCTTATTAAAGGATGGGATATCCGCGCTTCCGTCCGGTCACGGGACAATATCCAAAGTCTTCCCGGAGAAGTAGAAATTACAGAAACCGGTTCAATCGGTCCTGACACGGACTGGTCGGTAGCCTTGGCAAATGTTGAAGCAGTAATACATCTTGCCGGGCGTGTCCATGTAATGGACGATTTAACATCTGATCCTCTTTCTGAATACCGCATTGTAAATACAGCCGGAACTGAGAGGCTTGCACGCTGTGCAGCTTTATCTGGAGTCCGGCTTTTTGTTTTTATAAGTACCATTAAAGTAAATGGAGAGGGGAAACCAACTCCTTATACCGAAGAAGATATTCCGGAGCCACAAGATCCATATGGTACAAGTAAATGGGAAGCGGAAGAAAAATTAAAATTAATTGCTGATCAAACCGGTATGAAGATAGTAATCATCAGAGCGCCAATGATTTATGGGCCAGAGGTAAGGGCAAATTTTTTAAGATTATTAAAAGCGGTTGATAAGGGAATGCCGCTCCCTGTTGCCGGCATTAAAAATAAACGAAGTATGATATATCTGGGGAATCTTGTTGATATTATAATAAATTGTATAGCGAATAACAAAACAGAACAGATGACATATCTTGTAAGTGATGGAGAGGATATGTCTACACCGGAGCTTGTAAGGCAAATGGCAAAATCGCTTGGCAAACCTGCAAGATTGTTTTATGTACCTCTATTTATGCTGCGGCTTGGGGGCTTGTTAACCGGAAAATCTCATACCATAGAAAGGCTTGTGGATTCTCTTGCTGTTGATTCGTCAAAAATAAGAAAAGAACTGAATTGGAAGCCCCCATTCACCTTAGAACAAGGACTCAAAGAAACGGTGGAATGGTATAAGACCTGGCAAAATAGCAGGTAAGTTGATAAGCTGGTAAGAGAAATACTGTTTTCTGAGACCTCTGTGAACTCGGTGAAAGATCACAAATAGTTTTTTCTCTTTTTAATCTCGCACCTTTAACCTTGCTCCTTGTCCCTTTATTATGAAGCGTAATTTTGATCTGATAATTTCTTTACTACTACTGATTATATTGTTTTTGCCTTTGTTGGCAATAGCGTTTTATATTAAAACAAACTCAAGAGGCCCCATACTTTATTGGTCTGACAGAATAGGCATTAACAATACTATATTTAAAATGCCAAAGTTTCGCACCATGCAAGTAAATACTCCTGCTGTAGCAACTCATCTACTATCAAATCCTGAAAAATATGTCACACCCGCAGGCAGATGGCTCAGAAAAACAAGTCTTGATGAACTCCCTCAGATATTCAGTGTGATTAAAGGGGATATGAGCTTTGTAGGTCCGAGACCGGCTTTGTTTAATCAGGATGATCTGGTTGCGCTCAGAACTTCAAAAGGCATTCACACACTTATACCCGGCATTACCGGCTGGGCACAGATAAATGGCAGGGACGATCTTCCTATTCCGGTTAAGGTTGACCATGATTATTACTATTTGCAAAACCGATCTTTTTTGTTCGATCTTAAAATACTGGCAAAAACCGTAATAAATGTTATATTTGGAAAAGGAATTCAACACTAATAGATAATAGGGGTGTAATTAAAACTGTTGGGGAATATTTATGCAGCTTTACTACATTCCCAGTATTTATTCCATTCGTCATTCTCTCGAATTATTCTTAATGCAAGCA
>Ga0180732_1001320_pt1 | contig 15736 bp, 19 predicted proteins | sample KR11_01MetaG_FD_148674 | JGI IMG/M metagenome (GOLD analysis project Ga0180732, IMG submission 148674) | Groundwater microbial communities from the Olkiluoto Island deep subsurface site, Finland - KR11_0.1 MetaG | ecosystem: Environmental > Aquatic > Deep subsurface > Groundwater | place...
TCACTTCTGTTTCTATAACTATGGATTTTCGGGGAGCAGTCTTAACCTCTATCTGTAACTTATTGCCTGTTTTCTTAATGCTATAAAGGTCATTATCAAGCCGTGCTATCGGTTTCCTGAGATGAGGAAGTGCAGTAATATCCCCACCCAAGGTTCGCCACGATTTTATCAATTGCATCGCAAAGGAAGAGGCGGCTCCAAGATAATGAACGGGGTACTTTCCGTAAAATTCTTTAAACCACACCAAATTACCATCTCTGAGTTCTCTGAAGGGTGGAATAGGTTTTGGCTTTCCGCTATTGTCACCAACAGCGATTGGATAATAATGTCGCTCCAAGCCAAGTTTGTGGTGTATCCCGAAAGTGATTAAATGATTTACTATTGCCTTATAATCATCCATTACACCGAACAGTTCTGATGGAATAACGCAGTCGATTGGAATGGTATCGGGATTATTATTCATTTTTAATCACTTCTCTTGCAACTGTAATGAGTTTTTTTGTTTCGTGGCTCCAGTGACTTTTTTCTGACTATACATGAGGGCATTTGCTTCGGTATGGTTTGGGTTTAATCGTAATGTCTCTTCCCATTCCGCTTTGGCTTTATCTTTCATTCCTTTTTTATAATAAGCACAGCCCAAATAGAAATGTGCAAAATCAAATTTGGGGTACAGACTAATAACATATCTGAAATCAGCTATTGCTGTGTCGTAATTACCCTCATTCAAATTTGTATTGTTCTTGAAATTTACGTTTAAAGTCGCTTCGTCTTTTTTCTTTGTAAGATATTCCGGAGTGAATTCCGGAGTGATTATTACTGATTCATAGAACCATTTTTCGAAATTCGGGTCTTCTTCTTGTATGTATTTTTTTTCTTCACAAATTTTTCGCATTTCCGTACCGTAATGAGGAGTATAAATGAAAAAATGTGCCCAGTCCAGCCCTAATTTTTCCGCATAGTCAATTGTTTTGTCAATTTGTTCTCTTGTTTCTTCGGGCAGACCGATTATGAAAAAACCTCTTACGTATAACCCTATTTTTCTTGCTTGATTCACAATAGTTTTTACGTACTCTAAATTGACTGGTTTCTTCATTAAATAACGTAATACGTATTCATCCCCGGATTCAATTGCTAATGAAATACTGTATCCACCACTTTCTTTTATTTTTTCAAGTATCTGTTTATCCAGATAGAATACAGATAATCCACTTGGGTTGCTCCATACAATATCTAATTTTCGGTCTATTATACCGTTAAAAATATCCAATGCCCTTTGTTTATTGGCAGTCAGATTATCATCTTCGAACTGGATTTCATTGATACCGTATTCATTCACCAAAAGTTCAATTTCATCTAAAACGTTTTTTACTGACCTCATTCTATATTTTCTACCCCAGAGATTATGTAATTCACAAAAAGTACACCTTTGAGGACATCCTCTCGAACTTATCATTGTTGTAAATGGTAATTTTTTAAATCCCGAATGGGGAGATGCCGCTTTAGAATAGATATCCATCGGTAATAGATGTCTGGCAGGAAGCGGAAGTTCATCCAGATTCATTATAAACTTCGTTTTTGGTATTATCGTTATTTCTTGATTCTTTTTATATCCTATCCCATCGATTTTGGAAACGTCCCCACCCTCATTTAATGTGCGTATTATATCCCGGACAGTATAATCCCCCTCTCCAAGCACAACAAAATCTATATTCTTATCCTTCAGGGTTCGTTCCGGTAAAACTGTTGGATGTACGCCACCAACTAATACAACTATACCCGTATCTACTTCTTTGATTAGTTTACAAACATTATGCATGTCTGGGGACTTACTTGAGAAAAGACAGGAAACACCAACTAAATCAGGAGAGAATTTAATAATCTTGTTCTTGATTGCTTCATCAGTAAGCCCGTACCTTATTCTATCCGAGGTATAATCGATTTTTTCGAAATACCCTTCAGCAGTGCAGTCAAGTATCTTAACTGTGTACCCCTCTTTTTCTAAAACGGCTGCTATATACGCCAGACCCAGCGGGGGCACTAATCCAACCCGCAATTTATCTGCGCTAAAGTCTTTTGACCTCGTTATCGGGGGGTCAATTAAAAGTATTTTAGTTATTTTTTCCATTTATTCTCCATGAGGTCGGAGAGTAGCGAATGGTTCCTCATTGTATAGAAGTTTATATTTCGTACATGTGACCTGTTCACGTATCCCGAAAAAAAATACTCCTTTTCGCCCGTCTGGGAACTCCCGTACCTTATACGGATGACCGCAATAGGTCAGCCTTTCTTCGCCTTCTGAATAATGTATGGCTTTCGGACTCATTCATGATTCATTTGAAACATAATTACGATAAAGCTATCGGTCATCCATATGTATGTACAGAAAACAAAGAGATGTTAGAAAAAAAAATGTTGTAGATTTACTTATCAACCACTATGCCGACTATGCCTGCACCGACCATTACGGCACCGACTGTCTGAATGGTTGATGCGCCCATGCCGAGCATACCAGTTATTGCTGATATCGGGTCTGCTGCTGCGACTACAATTATGCCCAGAATTACTGAAGCTATTCCGCCCGTCAGCACTATACCCTTTGCGAGTTTCATATCTTTCATGTTAATTTACCTCCATGATGTTCTTTATAGCTTTTCAAAAAATAAGATAATGGTTCCGGGATGAACCGGAACCCTATTAATTTTTTGTGCTACTTTAGTGGGACAACATCCATGCTGAATCGTCTGTCACTCCACCGGTTTCTCCAAGCTGTACAAGGAAGAAGTCCGGTACCATGAATGCACCATTGCTGCTTGTGAGGGCACCTGCGTTCTGAACCATACTGATTTCTATGGTCATATTTTCACCATAAGTATCAGTTTCAAGTTCCCATACGAGTCGGTTCTTATCCGAATCGGTTTGCAGAGTCAACATATCCTTATCCAGTGTTCCGACATAATACCAGTTCTGAGGGCTGGTTGCTGCGGTCAAGACTGTTGAAGCAATATTGATTGGGTCAGAGCCACCATAGTTCTCTGCTTTAGTCAGAGTGGTGAATTTCTGGTTGTGACCGTTCTTATCAGTAATTTGCAGGGACTTGAACTTGCCAGTATAACTGGAGTTCGCCTGAATATATACTGCTCCGTTCATGGTCGCTTCGCCAATACCGGTATTATATGAATACCATGTTATGACTGCATTTGAGTCCGCACTGCCAAGGTCATCATAGAGATAGCCTATCTGATTACCAAACGAGCCGTCAACCCACGAGTTGTTACCGTAATTGTAAATATTCCAGTATGATTTACCATCAGTATCCTGTGCAACCCACTTGCTTGAACCTACATCGAAGTCTTTGAGTTCCATGAGGTGTGCTGTGGTCACGTTATCGGTTGCCGTTGGAGATGTGTCCTTGAATGTATATACAATGAACTTATCGCCTTTTGAAGCTACCAACTGGGGTTCACTCCATTCTCCACTTGTTACTGTAATATCCTTCGGGGTACCTCCGCCGGGGAAGCCTTTGAGGGATGTTAAACCCTTACTATAATGTGGAGCCATAATAGCATATCTTGTCGCTTCTGCATCGAACTTGCCTGCTGCGTCAAATTTTGCATATGATGCATCAAGTAGTGCTGCGGTACTGGTTGAACCGGTTCCACCTTCATAGCCTCTCAGGAACAGTTCAAGTTCGCCACTTTTTAGAGCGGGTGCTACGGAGACTACTTCACCTGTTGCTTTGTCAATTACTTTATCTCTGGTCACGTCTGCTGTGGTGATTTCACCCGTATCGCCTCCGAATAACAGGAGTCCGCCGAAGATAACTACGACGATTAACAATCCCGGTACCAGAAGACTATTACCTTTTTCTTTATTCATATTTTCTATTCCTCCGTGTTCGTCTTAGAACACTTGCATCAATATCATATATCATGAGGGTATATAAAGAAGAGGATTATTCTGAGTTTCGAAATTTCGAACCGGGATTATTCTGAGTTTCGAAATTTCGAAACGCTATCGGTAACTGGTTCGGTTTTTTCTTCTGATTTAATGAGTTTTGGAACGAACTGTTTCCAACCGTTATTAATATTGAATTCTGCGCCCATATATTGAGCCAAAAGGTACAATGCCCCGGTTAATACTATTATAATAGATAATATCAATTCATGTTTCAGATAGATGTTCGTAAGTAAATATCCTATTGATACTATCAATAAAATGACACTGTACGTCGAAATTGGTAAATACTGAATGTTCTTTGTTCGATATTCCGGGTTTATCGTGTACTTCTTCGTGATGACATTATTTATTATTACTCCTTTTTTTACCAACCCTTGAATATTGTCGTACAATTGTTTGTACGTGAACAGGTCACATTCGTACTTTTGACATATTGCCGTTTCTAACTCTTTTGCAGTCAGAGGTTCTTCGTCTTGAAGAACATCAAGTATTACTCTAAATTCCCAGCTTATACTCCGGGGGTCAAACTTCTGGGACATGGTTTTTATGACATCTTTTCGGTTTATCATCGTGAATCTCTCTTTTTAGTCTCTCGTTTGCGTTCCTACAATTCCTACAATTCCTACGTAGGATATCCATGAACGTCACAACTTGCAAGTGAACCTACCCTGCACAGTTCGCTACAATTTCTTTTTGAGCTTTTGCTGTAGGATATTTCCCGACAGCCACTATCGATTTCTTGCTGTAGGAATGCTGTAGGAATGCTGTAGGATTTGTGTTTTGACACTATATTCGTGTAGGATTTGTAGGAAATGCCTCCGCTACCTGTTTATTAACGTCCGGTATTCCATCAGGATATTATGAGGTATGGGTATTTTTTTATTTAAAGATACCTGATTTCCAGTTATTTCTCTAATCCTCATCCTGACTTCCAGCCCGTCTGTTCCGGTCAGTTTTTCTATTCCTTTTCGTTTCAAAAATCTATACATGAATCCTCTTTCACCAGCATACCGGGTTTTGCGACGCCAGATATAGCCAAATTTTGTATATCTGTATAGTAAATTTCGTACCCCAGCTTTAGTAAGTCCGGTCATGGCGGCTATTTGTCGGGGAAGAAGGTAGTTACGGCTATGGTACAACAAGGTTAAAATCTTGTACTTCGATTCGTCATACCGATTTCTTGTATCTGAGTTTCCTTTCTTCATCTTTATCCTCTATTACTAAAGACATTTTAATTAAGTGAGCTAAATGTCTCGTCTTTATATTGCCTGATGCCACGTCCGCAGTATTCGCTGCTTCTTCTTGAGTCATTCCCATAGGATGAGTATCCGTATTGAGAACGTTATAGACCTTATAAGTTGTTGGGTTTGTATCAAAGAATAAACGATGTTTCTCTGCAACGGCATCAACCCCCAATTCAGTTTTCTCTGCCGGTTTGGGAACGGGTATTGCTTTTGTCGATTCGGTTATTTGAGTTGTCAATTCATCCGCTAATGATTCAGGAATATCGAACACGGGTGCACCCTCTTTTATGAAACGATATACACCGTCTTCGAACTTTTCAAGTTCATACTCCTTTTTAAATAACTCAAATGACATCGGGAATATCACTATTGCTTTCGTTACTTTATTCCTGAATACAGGCTTTTCGTCTGTATATGACATGTCCCGCACCCACCCGGATTCATCTACCTGTTTATTTATTTTGAATTGAAGTGATTTTAGTTCCTTATTTAATTCAATTATTTTACCCTGTAATTCCTGACAATGTCCTTGTTCTGATTTCCATTTCTCATGCACTTCTTCAATAGCTCCCGCCTGTTTCCCTAAATCCTGTCTTGTATTTTGGAGCCGTTCATTCATAATATTGATTTTCGTCCATAACTCTTTGTTTTCCCGTTGCGCTCCGCTTAATTGGGTTTTTAATTTTGTTGTCTCCGTCCCAAGCTGGGTATCATAATCGGTCTTTATGTCCCGATTCTTTTTCGAATATTCTGCTGCAATATCCTTGACTTTCAGACCTACTTTCCAGTCCATGTTTTTGTTCTCCCATTCTATGTATGCGAGTCTAACCAGTATCGGGTACGACATTGATAGCCAGTAATTGTGACATAGTTGATGCACCCGTGGGTCATTGAGTGAGAATATTTTGCGGTATTCACATAGCATTTCTGAAATCCAGTGATTGGTTATTTCTTCTATATTTTGAATGAAGGGAGGTGCTGTTCGGACGTGCAGTTCAGACGGGAGATTGATGGGTTGATTCATCAACTGCGCCATCATCTCTATTACTGTTCTTGCATTTAGCGAAAGGTTGTAGGTCAACGTGCTCATGGTGAAAACGTAGTTACCGGGCATATCGTTTTGTAGTGTTACAGATAATATATTGGTAAAATTTAGTTCTTCAAAGAATTGTGAAAAATCTGATTGATTTTCAGGAGTGAAAAATTGTTTCGCTTTTTGAATAACCTCTGTTATCCCGTTCTGTGGAGCAGGGAGGTACTGTGTAATTTGTGGTTGACTTGTCTGTGCTTGTCTTTTTTCTCTGTCTCTTGTTATCATTTCTTCAAATCCAAGTGCTTCTACCATTTGTTTTTCCTCCTAATCTACGTGTCTCGTTCTACATGGCATGAATCGAGCATAAAAAGAATGGTCGGGTATTGACGGGTCGCCCATACCAGCGACGTGTACCCGCCCAAGACCAGTCCCGTTTATAGTCGATACTCCGTCCGATAACGGTAATGATTTCGTCATGGCGATATTTATGGGAACGTTTTCTCCTTTTAAACCATCTGCTATCTGTTCAGGGTACTGGAATGCATGAATACGAGTGACACCCCATGCACGAGTCAATACATTGAAATTTACGAGTGCGTCCGTAGTGGCTTTATGTTCTGATTTCGATGCCGGAGCAAACTGTTTCGTCTCATCTATTACGAAAACGGGTTGTAAAGTATTATCATCTCGGACATATTCGAACAATTGTTGCATGATTGTAGATAATAATGCATCCCTTCTTCTATCCGTAGGGGTCGTCCCAAGACTGATGACTGATATTTTTCCCGCTCGTTTCTTATTTGGGGGATGAAGCATTTCACCTACATCCGTCCCGTCATCACGAATAATACCCATATCACAAAGCGGTTTGAATATATTCTTTAATGAATCCGCTGACCTTGCTGTTGATTTCTGGTTTCCAAGTTCGGTAAGTTCTCGGTTGATGTATTCTACAGTCCTTTCCGCTTTTGGGCGAGTTAAAATTAGTTCTAAATATCGTTGAAAGTCCCGTCCTGCTGGTTCTTTGTCAGCAAGCTCGAAAAAGGCAGCGGAAGTCATTCCCGATGTTTTTATTGATAATAATTTCGTAGCATGAAAGTCTCTTTGCATAATCGGATAAGTCAGTTTCGGTTCGTCGTAAATCGGAACGTAAACCTCCACATTCGGTATCGATGTCGGTGCTAAATTATATTTACGTAATGCTTTTAACATTTCTTTTCGTTTTTCCGGTTCAGCGTCCAGTCGTTGACCGAAAGACCAATACTGATTCTTTGTGGGGTCAATAATAATAACACATCGACCTTCTTCAATTGAAAAATATTCTACTAATCTCCGAACCAGAACACTTTTCCCACATCCTGATGACCCATAAACGTTAATGGCTTCGTTCATTCCGGGAACCGATGGAAGAGGTAAATATGCATTAGATATCCTTCTTCCAGTATCTGGATTAAGCATTTCCCCCAGTAATATTGACCTCTCCGGGACAATAAACGGTTTAACGTCTGGAAGGGATGAAATTATCTGGTTTCGTCTTGGGGGTACTAAAGGTCTTGAAAAGGGAGTACACGTTCGTCCCGATTTGATTTTTGGTCTTCTATCAAATATTGTTCGTGCTACCATTAGAATTTAGCCTCTATTACGTATCAAATTTATCTCCGATATCCCGTACTTCTTGTTTTGCACCCGGTTTTCCTAACCCAAATTGACCATCATCATAATAATTTCTTGGTGGAGGGTAACTCTGGGGATAATACCCACCGCCACCGCTGTATCCGCCCGAAGTACCCTCCCCACCCATTGGTGATATTGAACGTGGGGTCAGATACAGGACGTGTCTCATATAGTTGCCACAAGTTATTAATACGCCACACAATCTTGAAAACAAAAATGATAATCCGCCGGATTTTGTTGTAATCTCTATTAGGGGATACAGATACTCTTCATTTGTGGCGTTCGTATTGTAAAATAAGGATTTCCGATGGTTATTAATTGACTCGAAAAGATGATAGAATTTGTTGTAAAAATTCTTGAACTCCGGCTGGCTCTTTTCAAGTTCCATGTATGTATCCAGCATCGTCTGAGCTTTACCCAAATTATGATTTACGGTTTCAAGCCCTTTCAGAAAATCTCGTTCTTGAATTGCGTCCATCCTGAAGTATCGTTTCTGTTTTATCGTTATGGTATTCTTCATGAGGTCTTTTATGAACTCGTCCGATTTCCCAATATCAGTTGAAAGTGTGAAAAATAAATTCGCCATCTCATCCCGCTTTTCTTCTTCTTCAGGATTAAAATGACTTGAACCACGTTCATGAGTTATTACTGGTTGAGTTTTATCAGGTTGCCCGTTTTCAGGTTCTTCGTTTCCGGGTTCGTCTTCGAATTCAGCTTCGTCTTCGCCCATATCATCATCGTGTGGCATATTGTGCCTCCAAGGGGGGTGTGATTTGCTTCACTAACCCTTGTTTCATTGATTCAATTGCACTGTTTGGTTCCTTAGTGTTGAATTGGTCACGCATATTGCTCAGAAAATCTACCGCAGCACGTTTAAAATCCTCTTCGGACATCCGGTTGTTCTCGAACTGTTGAGCTTTTGTAACGAATAATTCAAGGGGGGACGGATTAGCTGAAATAGTCATTAATTGATTTCCTAATGGTGATGATAATGATTTCGGGTCTGCCCCGAACATGAATTTCTTCATCCAATCTACACTCACCACATTCAGGAACTGAACCGCAAGGACTTGTTTCTGGCTTTCGGATAAAGTTCCGTTCATCTTTATCATTGATGAAATGGCACGGATATCCGCTTGCATAATTGCGGCGGTTTTTGACATATCTTCTAAATGAATATTGTCCCATGGCACGCCGAGGTTATATTCCCCTTCTACCATAGATATACCCTGACTTATTTTCTCTTTAACGCTTAATTGTACCCCTATAACCTTATCCAAAGCCCACTGGTAACTTTTCAGGAGGGTATCCACATAAGACTGTAATTGCATTACAACCCCGTCTGAAGCCACCACACGGACATTCAAGATGAAGTTCTGGGATACCAATTCATGACTCTTTGATTCTGCACTCTGGTATGATTGCTTTATAGTAGTCAAGAAGTTAATATCTTTCGATAACTTTTCCAATTCGGCTGCGGTCAAGTGGGGTTCGATTTCTATCAGAGTTTCCTGAGTGTTGTTCGGGAGTTCATCGTAATACTCATGTATTTTCGTTACGGTTGGATTATGAGCCAGAGAAGCATAGATAAATATGTCCCCACTGTCTGTTGTTTCCATTACATCATAAGGGCGAATGGCATTTTTAGATACGATATATTTTATATGGTGATGTCCCCTGCCTATTTTTTTGACAATGGGGTAATTACCTATCATTGCATGTTTAAAATCTAATACAAGACATTGTTTATCTTTATATTGCCTGTCATCATACCATACCTCATTAACTTCGTTTACGAACTTGCCCGGCTTGTACGCAATCTCTGTTTCTACACCCCAATTAGGGTCATACCAACCGAGGTCAGTTAGTTTAAACTTATCATCTATGAGAAATATGTGGGGTAATACCTCATATGACCAAGTTTTCTCTATATGACTCATGATTCTCCTTTATTGTGCTTTAGGATGTAATTGATACGAGTTCGATTTCTTTTTGCGAGACAATAACATATATGCAAGACCGAGAACGGCTATTAGTAACATCAGATACCATAATAAACTACCTCCTTCGTCGTCGTCCTGTTGCTGATTCCCTGTTACCGTTTGGTCTGTAGTACCAGTTTTGGACTTTACTGAGAATTTCACGAGTACTGAACCGCCATCAGTCCCTTTAAAATTCATTTCATATATTCCGGGAGCAGCGAAAGTAAAAGCGTATTTCCGGTTTCCTGCGTCTATTATCTCTACCCCACTCTGAGCCTCGAAGGTTCCTGCTTTGCTCATTGTTAATATGAACTCATTACCGACAAGGGTTTCATAGGGTGCTTCTGCAACAATTTGGGATGATGATGATGATGAACTTGAACTCGTACCCGAATTTATGCCCGTAGTTATAAGAGTATAAACTTCAGTGAATTCCTCTTTCCAACCCCAGACATTCTTGGTTTCGTACTTGATTGTGAATTCGTATTTGCCATCTGTGTCTATGATGTATTTTGCTGCATTGTTACTCCATATCACTTTAGGGTCGGTGGATTGTGCATTTACGATTATTGACATAGGGAGCGATGTGTCTTTCCTTCTGAAATATACATTCACTTCAGAGACACCACCTTCTGTTGTCCATCCAGTCTGTTTAGTATAATCAGTACCGTCAAAATTATTGACTTTTCCCTCTGCCATCGGCAATTCCCTATCATAATATACGTATGCGTAAATGGGGTTGTCTGTAGCAGATGTATTCACAGTAGTACTGTCGTCCGCAGTCGTGCCTGATTTCATCATTTTATAATCAATAACCATTATTTGTATTGATTTTTCATTACCGGTCACGTTGTTATCATCATAACATTTTCCACGTATGCATTCTGCATCGGCTCCCTCAGTCACTGAAACTGCGGGGTTGATGATTCCGGTGCCTGTTATGGTAAACCAGCCGGTTTGATTGATTGTCCCAATTCTCGCAAATGTGATTTGGGTGTCCATGAAAGGTTTTGTTGCACTTTCATTCAACTCCCACATTTCTGAAACCCAAGTGTTTTCTGCACCTTGAACCCCGGATACCACGAGTCGTGCCTGATAAATATCATCTGCTGATGCTGGAATTGCTAATGAAATTAATAATAATATTAGTATAATCGCTTTTTTGTTCATGTTGATGCCTCTCCTTTTAATAAGAGTTCGTCACGCTTTACAGAGATTTTTTTTGAAAATTCTTCAGTTCGGTTCATATAGTCCTCTACCTCTTTTCGTATCGGTGAATGTGAAAACAGAAATTCTATCACTTCGTCTTGCGTCACCTTCTTATTTGATGGGTTTCCATTATTCTTCATGATGTTTAATACATCTTTATATGCCTGAAATCTTTTCAGGTTCTGCGGTGATACGTTCACAGTCATAAGCCCTCTAAATATGATGTTTGTGTATCCCACTATTTATACTGTCTGTTATTTAATTAATTAATTAACAGTTTAACCACTATTTAGTTAATTAATTAGTTAATTAATTAATTAACTAATGGTTGGTGGCTAAAGGGTGAATCGATACACTCGTGGAGTTATATTGAAAGTGACTTCGTCTCCCGTCTTTGAAAGACGGGAGCTTCCTAAATAATACAGTCGTTGCTGCCCTGTACCCACCAAAGCCTGATGAGTCTAATTTGATTTTATTAGAGCAAAGGCGGGGAAAAATATTACAATTAATCCGTTGAGAACTATCAAAATGTATATCGTATTGACGAATACCAACCCGACATAAACGAGAGTTATCCCTTTAATACTGTGCTTTTTGAAAGATATCGTATCGTATTTTCCGTCCATAGTATATATCATATACATCACGATTGAAACTGAAATTATCTTCAATGCCATCGCATTGTATATGCCAAGTGTTTCTATCATAAAACTCATTATTCCAAGATGTTCTCCGCCCAGCTTATTCTCGATAACAATAATAGTCGTCACTGCATCTAATATGTTAAGAAAAATGAAACTTAAACATAGCCCTAACATAGTCCGATGCTTCATTTCCATCCACGCAATGACCATAGAGGACATCTGCTTGAACAGGATACTAAATAACAAGCGTGGCAGTATATTTTTATAGCGTTCTGGTATTTTTCAAGTTGACGTTGAAGTTGACCGGATTTGTCTTTATTGTATTTCACAAATGTCAAAAGGTCTTGTGTTGTTACTTCAATTCGTTCGTTGTTGACCACCGCTCCCGTTAAATTGTTATTGACATACACGATAGATGTTGCTTTCGAAATGAACCACTCTGATTGTCGTAATAGCAACTCTACCTGATTCGTTGTGAACCCCATGTTCAGAATTGTTTCTACTCCTATCGTTTTACCCCTACCTGCAATAACCTGATTTAATACGGTTTCTTCATTCCCCCGCATTATTTCACCAGCCAAATATTTGAGGGGGACAGAAAGGCTCGTGTATAATGCGTTTCCTTTTTCAGTTATCCGCTTCCTAATAGAAATGCGAAATAAATCTATTTCTTCTTTACGCTTCCGTTCCAGTTCTTCCTGATGATAGGTTAAAGACTTTAATTCCAGAATCGTAGCAAACTGGTTGTTTTTGCTTTTTGCCATTGATTTAATTAATGCGCTCTGTAATTTTTTATTTTCAATTAATTTCATTTCTATTTGTTCCAGTGTCATTTGAAGACCATCCTGACTCGAAGTGCAAGTATTGAAACCGTGCCGTTTATTGTATAGAATAGCCATATCCAAAACGAATATGTTTTCGGACTGTAACCTGCACGTACACGATTTATCTCTTCCCGGATTGTTTTTAAGTTCATTGTATTCCTCCGTGGGGTGCAGGGGTAGCGGAAACCACACTTTTCAAAGTGTGGATGAGCGTACCCCGCTTTATATAATTAGTAGCCGAATAACGAATCGGCTGTCGTATTCCTGATTCGATAGAGTGGATAATAATGACAGAAACTCGCAAGTTCTGTCCTGCGTATCCAGTCGCAGTTAGAACCGCATCGGAGTTGTTACCTAAGCCTCCTTGTCAGCCTGTTGCCCATACCCCTCACGGGACATGCCTCGCAGCTTTGCTGCGAGGAGATTGACTTCGGCGTACTGGCGTTCTCATGCATCAGATATTCATCCAATTGGTTTTAGTACATCTGGGTAGTTTTTTGGATAATATCGTGCTGAGCTTTCGACTACCGTTCCTTTTCCATGACATACACGACATATCTTTTCAGTTATTTCCTGTTCCTTGCAGTCACAATGTTCTGGTTTATTATCATGATTTATGAATACTCCAACATCTCCACATAATTTACATCTCTCAACAAACCCTTTTCCATCGCACCAAGTGCATTTTGTTATGTACGCCATTCTTTATACCTCTTTTATTCATGTTGTTTAAGAATTCTCTCGATATGTTAATCCATGCCTCGCAGCTTTGCTGCGAGGAGATTGACGCTCAGTGGTATTCCATCGTTCTGACCTAAGAGAATTCTATTAATCGTATTCGCATACTTGTTCAAGAAATAGATTCGTACATTTCTTCTTACAGTTAAACAATACCTCGGAAATCCCCAGCGGTCTTTTATTGATTCTTGGAGTTGTAATAAAGTGTATGTCTTTGCTTTTTCTATTTCTTTTAAGTTGTGTTTCAATTCTTCCAAAAGCCGGATTGATTGGTCAATATCTTCTGTTGTTGTTCTCATAATTTTACCTGTACCAGACGCTGATAGATTTTCGTTCCCTGTATCTTTTTTCGTTTCAGTTCTTCCACTTCTTTCTCTTTTTTTAAACGAATTCCTTCTTCAGCATCTTTCCATGATGTGTACCTGAATCTCATGCCCCTTACCATAACGGTTCTTATCGGTAAATCGGTATCAAGATAGTCGTTCATAGGACAATCCATCTCTTCAGGATAGTCGTACCCTTCCAGCCCACACATCCCGTATTCTCCGCTATGATGAACACTGTCATCGTCCCTCTCTTCATGGTCTGGAATGCTGTAAATCGGTCTTCCGCAGGTTATCTGACCTTCTTTATTCCTATGTCTCAAATGACAGGGAGGCAGTTCTTCAATCACTTTATGGGTCGGTTTACCTTGGTCGTCTACCCGGTCTATCCAAAGAGCTTTTGCGTGTTCAGGTTCCCCCCCGATATTAGCTCCCTCCCATCCATCATAGAATTTCTGAATTGCCAGCCCGACTGTTTTAGCTTCAATCACGCATTCAGTTATTCTTCTTCCTACCAGATGTCTGCGAATGAAATCGGTTGTAAGTGCTTCCGTTCCGTCATGATAAATGAAAACACCTACTGCATCTATGTGTAAACAGGTCTGGTATCTGCTGAAATTACTTAGTTGTACGCTTCGTTCGTACAGTGGGATTCGATAACTGTTCATTAGCTTCATTTTTTCGCCTCGGATTCTTCAATTTTGTCTTCGAATTCTTCATTTACCCATTTTGCAAATTTCTGGTTCTTTTCGTTTTTCAATATCAGCCCTTCAATTTTCGGTGCCCCGTAATGAGAAGGGAGACGAGAGAACTGTTCCAATAACCCGTGAATTTGTTCTATTGTCGGGTCTTTAAGAGTTAATGTCCCGTAACCCAACGTGTTCGGGGTGCCCCCGATATCAGTTATTGATGGCTCCCCCTCCACAACTAATATTTGGTTCAGCCAGACCTGATACGGGGCTTTTAAGTATTTTATTATGTGGTTATGCACGGTTGTTTTTGAATGAATTAATTCTGAAACCCAGTATTCCTGTGGGTCGGGATAATAAGAAGGCATTTTGGTTACATTTAGTTTCCCGTCCATCTTTTCTTCAACCCGGACTTCACCAGAAAATACCGCAAGTACCTGTTCGTCTGTCAAGTACCGTTTACTGTATGTTCGTTTGCCGTGCTGAATTCGGAGTATTTTACTGTGATACCATGCTGCTGCCTGACCGTCTGAGTCGAATCTCATTTATCCACCCACAAAATTATTATCTGCCCTTAGTTTCTGCACGTACAGATGAGCTATAGGAATATCGGTCGGGATGTTTGTTATACCAATATCGAATTCACCTGATTTGTCGCAGATTATTATTGCGCCAGTGTCTATGACGGTGTGTAGCCAAAGAGACATTTCGAGTTCGCTCATTGAAATATTAAATACGAATTCACCTTTCCCTTCAAATTGGAAACATAAGAATAGGTACGATTCAAATGCATTTACGCTCAATGCCCTCCATGCAGTCATTACTGCCCTGCCTATGAAATCATCTTTATTCCCTAATGTTTCTTTCAGCATGATTGCCGGAATATCAACTTCGTGGTCGTCAATGTCAGTCACTTTTGAGTATTTATAGTCGGCTGCAAGGCATCCTGATTTTAAATCGTCCAGTAACTTCAACCCTTCTTTTTCTTCGTAATAATTTATTTGTCCAGTCATTCTTCCATCACCCGTTCCCAATCTTTCAGGGATTTTATTAAAGTTTTTGCTTCTTTTTTTGATAGTTCAATTGTGGTTTTTTCTTCAAACCCACTACTTTCTGAACAATCAGGATTAAATTTGAAAATCCCGAAAGTCATCTTTTTCCTATCCGGACTTAATCCGATTGAGTGACCCATTTAATTCCGCTCCGCATGATAAAATTCGTTCTCTTCTTTCGAGAGTTTACTTAATTCCAGTTTTGCTTTTTCCTGTTTTTCGAAAATGCGGTTCAGTTCCCGTCTTTTTCTGGAGTATTCTTCTCCAAGAGCATGAATTTCTATTGTTTTTTCTTGAATTTTAGCCTGCCGCTCTTCGGCTTCTGTCAGTACCCATCCCGGATTCAGTAATTGTAGTTCTTCTACCT
>Ga0180732_1001321_pt1 | contig 15735 bp, 19 predicted proteins | sample KR11_01MetaG_FD_148674 | JGI IMG/M metagenome (GOLD analysis project Ga0180732, IMG submission 148674) | Groundwater microbial communities from the Olkiluoto Island deep subsurface site, Finland - KR11_0.1 MetaG | ecosystem: Environmental > Aquatic > Deep subsurface > Groundwater | place...
TGAAGTTTAGATTGAACGATATTTTCAATAGTTCCGCCAATGTTAGCGATTTTAAATGCGCCAGGAACAATTGCACCAACAGTTGCCGGCCCAATAATAGTAACATTTTTTGCACGAGCATATGCATTCATATGACGAGCCAATCTTTCAGGAATACCTTCTGCAGTAATCATCATTGATGAAAAACCACCAATATCTAGTGCTTCCATAGTAACATCATAAGCTGTTCTGAAAGAAGCAAAGTTTAAAAATACATCTGCTTGAGGCTGCGCAGCTTTTGCTGCAGCTGTAGTCTTGAACGACGGAATCATAATTTCATCTGGACCATAAAAAAACTTCTCAAATTTATTACTGCTTGTAGGTGCAACAATTGCAGCCACAGACGGTTTTTTTCTTTGAATAGTATAGTCATAGTCTAACATTCTCTGAATAGCACTTGTATTGTTATTCCAAAAAATTGCTTGTGTATCTCTAGTATATAATTTTGCCATTTCTTCCCCTTACTTCGCTAGTGCCATACGCACGATATCAGTTACGTGAGTTTCAGGCCCATAAACTTCAATATAAAGACCCAATCTATCCGCTGCCTCTTTAATGTCTTTTAAACCTTTTTCATAGTTTGGTCCGCCACGTCTTACATATGTCTTAACTTTATGCTCTTTCATTTTTTCTGCGTAAGTTTCAAATGACTGAATTATACCTGTAAAAGTTTTTGCAACATCTGTAAAGTTTGCAATTGCTCCACCAATAATTAATATCTTTGGTCTACCTTCTTTATCGGGAGTTCTTGTCATAAGATCAATTAATGTATCTGCATAGAATTTTGTTTCACTTGTAGTAGGTCCACCAGAATACTCACCATAGTTAGCAAGATCTTCGATTCCTGCCAAGTCTGCGATTGTATCGGCATATACAACTGAAGCTCCACCACCGGCAACCATAGTCCAGATTCTAGCTTCTGGTTTTAGGATAGTAAGTTTTAATGAAGCCCCTGATTTACTGTCAGCATCTTCGATAGCTAAAACTTCTGGAGATTTTTCTTCCATACCGAAAGAAGTTGGATATTCTACGTCACCCCACTGCTCTCTCATCATGAAACCAGCAGTATCATCAAGTTTAGCAACCATATCTAATAATTCGATTTTACTTCCCTGCATAACAAAAGGATTAATTTCCAAGTATGCAAAATTTAACTCTCTGTACGCTTTGAAAAAGCCGATTGCAAAGTCTGCAAATCCTTCTTTATCTTTTTCAGCTACATCTTTTGGAATGTTTGCGCGAATTTTAGAAGCGATTTCATCTTCAGTATCAGTAATTGCAAATTTAACTTCTATTACTTTATCCCAGTTTTCTTCAACTTCCATACCACCTTCAGCTGACATGTAAAGAACATCGTCATCGCCTACACAAGTAGCAGAAATATAGTACTCTTCTTCTTGTGCATGTGGTGTAAATGGCTCAACTACGAAATGTGTCAACATATCTGTTTTTGCTTCACCTGTTGGTGTATCGCCATCAAATGAAAAATATACTGATTGTTCAGTAGATGACTTTTCATCAATCCATGAAATTGCTTTTGCTAAAGAAACATCACCCGGCTTAGCGTCTTTAAAAAGAACCAGCCCGTTTTTACCTCTTTTACCAAACAACATATCCGGCTTAGCAACTAGTGCTTTTTCGTTTAACCATTTCTTATCTTTTGCAACTGCAGCTAGTTCTGATCCATTTTGAACCATAACTGTCTCATACGCATAAGTAAAATTTGGAAAATATTTATCCCAGTGTTTTGCTAAAATCGACTTAGCATCATATTCTCGTATCGCTTTTTGAGCCATCTAAACTCCCTGTATTGATATTTGGAATCTATATTAGCATATTCTTATTTATTAATATCTTCAGTTTATAGTAAGTATTAATTAGATTTATTATTTGTTTACTTTAGTAACATAGCCTTCATATATTAGCTTATTTTTGTAACTTATTGTTACACTATTTAGTCTGCTTTTATCAGTAACTTTATTTTCTACCAAAATGTATGAGTCACAATTATTCACACCATAAAATCTCAAACGCTGTGCCATTATATTGTTTGTATGTATACAATTTATATTTCGATTTTTGAGCTCATCTGCCAATTCTTTAGCTACATGCATTTTATATGCAAAATGAGTTTGAGGATTTTCTATAAAATTATATAACTCCTTATTAAAAAAAACCACCAATGAATTCAAAAGTAAAAAAATCAAAGTGAGAGTAAAAATATTGCGATAGTTTTTTCTAAATATTTTCAATCTTACTTTATAAGAACTTACAAAAGTTTTTGCTGCAAGAGGAAGTGCCAAAATAACATATGGAGCAAAATGTTCTATATCTACTCTTTGCCTGAATGAAAGTAAAATAGAGAGCAAAAGTGTAACAGAAGCAATAAACCACAATAAGTCTATCTCTTTTGTAAAATATCTTCTATAAAGCACATAAAATATGTAGATAAATACAATAGGTGTAAAAACTGCTGAATATATACCAATAATATCTAAAAAATATCCACTCGGTGAACCAGAAATATCTAAGCCATACAAGTATGTAGAGAGAGTAAACAAAAGTAAACTGACAAGAAAAAGCTTTTTATCTCTTACAGTAAATGCAAAAAAGACCAAGGAGAGGAAAAGATAAACAAAATCACTCTCTATAAACAAATACACAACTAATAGAGGATAAAGTAGATTGTGTGAGTAATTTTGGTGTATATAGACAAATAGCAATAAGCCAAAAATAACTAAACCGGCACTGTTTACAAGTATTGCGGAACTTATAACTCCGGGCAAAAGAATAAATATAAGTACTAGCCATATTTTACTTCTTTCATCTGCCAAATATTTATCAGATATTTTATAAAGAAGGTATGCACTCAATGTGTGTAAAATAATCATAGGCAAACGCAAAGCGTAGTCGTTTTGCCCAAAAAAATATAAAGAGATTTTAATTAATAGTTGTAAAAATGAGCCCTCTCCATATAAAAGAAGAGCTTCCTCGTAGGAAATGGAAACTTCTGAAGTTTGAAGAAAAAGAAGAAGTGCATCTACTCCTAAAATTAGGAATAAGATGTATCTGTGTATCATATTTTTAAAAAGTTCCCTATTATTTCATGTCCATATTCGCTCATTATAGACTCTGGATGGAATTGAACACCGTAAATTTCTTTGCCTTTAATTTTCAAGGCCATAATTTCATTGTCATCTTCGCTAAACGCAGTAGGTTCAATACTATCAGGCAGCTTCTCTTTTTCCACAATCAATGAATGATATCTCGTAGCTGTAAATTCTTGTGGCAGATCTTTAAAAATCTGACATTCTCCTGTGCGTTTCATTTTTGAAACTTTCCCGTGCATCATATTTTTCGCGCGTACAACATTTGCACCAAAAACCTGGGCTATACTCTGATGTCCCAAACAAATTCCAAGTATTGGCAACTTATCTTTAAAATGATTAATTACAGCAAGTGTGACACCGGCATCATCGGGTGTTGCAGGGCCAGGTGAGATAATAATCTTTTCTGGTCCCAGTTTTTCAATCTCTTCAACACTCATTTCATCATTTCTGATTATTTTTAAATCAGCACCGAGCTCCCTGCAATACTGAACTATATTATAAGTAAAACTGTCATAATTGTCTATCATTAATATCATAAAGGTTATTCCTTTTATTGTGTGGAGAATTATAACAATTTTTTCTCACAAACGCTTTAAATAGGCTAAATAGTTAAGATTAAAATTGAATAATTTTTGAGAGATTGATTGATAAAGAAGAGGTAGTTTACAAAGAGAGGCAAGAGCCTAGAAGAATTATTTTCTTCTAAGTTCTTTAATACGAGCTTTTTTACCAGCAAGTTCACGAAGATAAAATAGTTTCGCACGACGAACACGACCGCGACGAATAACTGTAATTTCATCAATTGAATCACTGTATATTGGGAATATTCTTTCAATTCCTATGCTGTTAGCGCCAATTTTACGAACAGTAATAGTTTTACCAGTTCCTTGACCGCGTTTTGATATACAAACACCTTCGTATGCTTGGATACGAGTTTTGTCACCTTCTTTAATTTTTACTGCTAAACGAACAGTATCGCCCGCACGAAAGTCTGGTAGAGTTTTCTCTGCCAATTGTGCTTTTTCAAAGTTTTCTATATACTTATTTCTCATAAGATTTCCTTGTTCTATGCTTTAATAGCTGCTCTGGTCTGAAAAATTTAGTCTTACATTCAGACAGGGCTAATTTTAGTGAGCGAATATTACTATGATTTCCCTTTAAGTATTCTGATGGGACACTGTTATTTTCATATTCTTTAGGTTTTGAAAATGACGGAGCTTCCAAGAGAGGAGTCTCAAAACTCTCTATATCTAGAGAGTCACTGTTTCCCAGAACACCTTCAATGTTTCGAGAAACTGCATCACAAATAACCAAAGAAGCCAGTTCCCCGCCAGTCAGGATATAATCACCAATACTAAAAACTTCATCTGCGAATTCTTCTATAACCCTTTCATCAATGCCTTCATATCTTCCGCTGACATACGCTATATGGCTTTTATTGGCCAACCTTTTAGCATCATTTTGTCTAAAAGGTTTTGCAACCGGAGTCAAAAATATTATATGAACACCCTCATCTTCTTTTTTCAACTCTTTTAATGAGTCAAACAAAGGCTGAGGGTTCATAACCATCCCTGCTCCACCGCCAACTGCAGTATCATCAACTTTTGAGTGTTTATTTTCACTAAAGTCTCTTGGATTCACATAATGAATCTCCAAAAGATCTTTATCTATGGCTCGTTTTAAAATCGAGTCTTGAAAATAACCTTCTATAAGGTTTGGAAAAAGTGTTACAAAAGTAAATTTCATTATGAAGCTTCTAAAATATCAAAGCCGCCACTAACCAATATAATTTTTTTATCTATATCCGTGTTCAAAATGAATGGTTTATGATAAGGGATTAAAAAACTTTTAGGAAGATTTTTTTTAACTAAATCCTCACTTGTTTGAATGTTTAAATAATCACTTATCGCTATACGCTCAACTTCTTCAACCACTCCGAGTAAGAGTTCATTTTCATAAACACTACAACCTACAATGTCAAACCAAAAGAATTGCCCATCTTCAAGATGACAAGACTTTTTAGTATCTTCGTGTGTTGTAAAAAGATGCGCGTTCGTAAACTTTTTCGCATCTTCAGGATTTGAGATTCCGGAAATTCTAATAAGACCTCTTTCATGATTTACACTTTCAAGAGTTATTTTCTCTTTATTTTGTAAAAAAAATGAGGCCCCGCTTTTAAATTGCTCAGGAAAATCACAATGTATATGAAATTTCAAATCACCCTTAAGCCCAACAGTTTTACCTATTGTAGCTATATGGAGAAGTTCATTATCTTTAAACTGCTTCGACATTTATACGGTAACTCATACCATCTTTTGCTTTACAGCCAGAAATAACTGTTTTGATTGCACCAATCATTTTGCCCTCTTTACCAATCAGTTTACCGATATCGGCTTGGTTGGCATAGAGAACAATTTCAGATATTTCATCGCCTTGCTTTACTTCTACTCTAACGTCTTCCGGATAAGAAGCAATCAGTCTTGCAAAATTAGCGACAAAATCAGATATCATAATTAACGACCAGTAATCTTTTTAACGCGATCACTCATTTTAGCGCCAACGCTTAACCAGTAATCTAGTCTCTCAGTGTCAACTACCATAGTTTTCTCATCATTCATTGGGTTATAGTGACCAATGAGTTCTATCCAACCGCCATCTCTGCGTTTACGTGAATCTGTTACCGCAATACGGTAAAAAGGTTGTTTTTTTCTTCCCATTCTAGTGAGGCGAATTACTGTTGCCATGTTGTGTCCTTCTCTGCGCTAGTCATATTTCAACTAGCTGTATATGTTAAATTTTGCACCTAAATGCAAAGTTATAAACTCTAAGGAGTTCATAACTTTACATTCGTAAAGTGAAGCTATCTTCGAAGTGCTCCCGCACCGCCCATTTGCCCCATCATAGCCTGAAGGTCTTTCATGCCTTTTGGTCCTGAGAATTTTTTAGCCATTTTTCCAGCGTTTTTGAACTGCTTAATCATTCTGTTGATTTCAACCTGTGTCAAACCACACCCTGCAGCTATTCTTTGTTTACGAGAGTTGTTTAAAAGATCTGGATCTTCTCTTTCTTTGAGTGTCATGGAAGAAACCATAGCTCTTATGTTTTTAAGTTCACTCGAATTTTCAAAATCAAAATCTTTAATGGCTTTAGACATATTACCCATACCAGGAATCATTCCCATAATTGAGCTCATGCTTCCCATTTTTTTCATGCTTTCCATCTGCTCTAAAAAGTCATTATAGTTAAACTGACCTTTTTGAATCTTTTTTGTCAGCTTCTTTGCTTGTTTTTCATCTATAATTGAAGCCGTCTTTTCAGCAAGACCTTCAATATCTCCAAAACCCATAAGACGGTTAACAACGCGATCAGGCAGGAAAACTTCCAAGTCTTCCATTTTTTCACCGCTACCGATGAAACGCAATGGAACTTGAACTTGAGAAGAAAGACCTAAAGCAACTCCACCCTTAGAATCACCGTCATATTTACTTAATATAACACCATGAATTCCAATTTTTTCTTTAAAAGTCTCAGCAGTTTTAATAGCATCTTGACCAGTTAGTGAATCAGCTACATAAAAAATTTCATTTGGCTGCGCTGCTTTTTTGACATCTGAGAGCTCATTCATGAGTTCATCGTCAATTGCTAAACGTCCTGCAGTATCTATAAGTACAACATCATAAATTCCGCTTTTAGCTTTTTTAAGCGCTGCGTTTACTACTTCTACAGGATTTTTTGTACTTTCGTCTTCAAAAAGCTCTACGCCAATCTGCGCAGTAATCTGGCGTAACTGCTCAACCGCCGCTAAACGCTGTAAGTCGGCCGCTACAACCAAAACTTTCTTTTGTTTGTTTTTTAAATAATTAGCTAATTTACCAGTTGTCGTTGTTTTACCAGAGCCCTGAAGTCCCGTCATTAAAATAACAGTCGGAGGATTTGGAGCAAACACAAAACCTCTGCTTCCGCCAATTTCTAAAAGCTCATACAAGGAAGATTTTAAAGCCGACAGAAATTGATCTTTGCCGATGCCTTTGAGTTTCGTCTCAATTTGAACTTTATCTATAAGTTCTTTGACAACTTTGTGGTTTACATCTGCTTTTAATAAGTTTTTTTTGAGCTCAGTCAGTGCTTTTGAAAGCGCTTTGTCGTCATCATGAAAACGAATTTTTTTAATAGCACTTGTAAATGACTCTGTTAACGTATCAAACATGAGACTCTCTCCTTATTATTTTTTTAGATGTAAAAAGTTGCGAATTTTATCTAAAACTTGCTTTTATTTTTCTTTAAGCCTACTCGAAGTTCACGAATGCTTTTGGCTCTTGTGCTACAAACTCCATACCAAGGAGTCTTACTTTGTATGCGTGAAGCATGACGCGTTTTGCACGACGACCGCCGTATTGTTCGTCTCCTACAATCGGATGGTCAATATAACGTAAGTGCGTACGAATCTGGTGTGTTCTTCCGTGATGAATAATACATTTTATTTTTGTTTTATTTGCGCTTACAATATCTGGGAAAAACTCACTTCTTGCAGGTTTTCCTTTTGAAGATACATTAGAGTAAGCTTTGTTGTTTTTCTTTTGTGTTAAGATAGGTCTGTCAACTTCAACCGGCTCACTCAAGATACCTTCAACCCAGGCAATATACTCTTTGTAAACCTTGTCTTGTTTAAACTCTTTAATTGCTTTTTCACGAAATTCTTCATTTTTAACAAGCATTAAAACACCACTTGTCTCACGGTCCAGTCTATGTAAGAGTACTGCCGGTTTAAATTGTCTCTCGACTTCATCTGAGTTAACAAATGCAGGTTTATCCACAACTATTAAATCATCATTTTCAAAAATAGGTCGTATTTTTTCTACTTTTTCTACTCTAAAAGTCGTTCTGTTATCTATATCTCCGCGAGCTATGAGAACTTTCTTATTCCCTACATAAACCAAGCCTCGGTCTATCATAGACTTTGCTTCATTGTTGGAAATACCTTCTTGTATTGCTAAAAGTTTATATGCTTTTTCTTGTTCCATTTTTTTTCTTTCCTTTACTGGATTCGAGTATCATCTCTACTACTCTGTTTAAATCTATCTTCTCTTCAACCATTGAAGAGGGTAGATTTTTACACTCTGCAAGTGCCTTGACTATTTCATTAGGCTCTACATATTGCACATGATGTACGTACTTAAAAAGCTCTTTTTGATGAAAAAAGTGCTTGCCTGTAATAATTTTACATCCAAAATGAGCAGGTTCAAGCGGATTATGTCCGCCAACATTTTCATTAAACGCACCGCCAAGAATTGCTATATCGCTGATTGCGTATATGTTATTGAGTTCACCCATTGTGTCGACTAAAATTATATCAGTTTCTAAAGCTTGCGTTTGTGAAAAACGAGAAAGAGTTAAACTGTTGTTAGTCGCATATTTTTGCAAAAGGCTGTAAACACTCTCAAATCTTTCCGGATGTCTTGGAACTACAATCAGTTTGGCATCTTTCATTTTTCTGTACTCAATATAAGCTTTGAGGATACTTTCCTCTTCACCTTCATGGGTACTTCCCGCAACAATACATTCTTCTTGCGGCTTTGCGTACTCTTTATTTTTTTCTATTTTTGCAGCAAGTTTAATATTACCGACTACTTCTATATTTCTAGCGCCTAATGCTAAAAACCTGTTTTTATCTGCTTCACTTTGGGCAAAAATAATCTCTACTCTTGATAAAATCTTTTCATAAAACCAGGCAAATTGCAAATACTTTTTTGCACTTTTTTCAGAAATACGTGCGTTTAAAAGTATAATCTTTGTACCCCGAGCAAACGCAATCCTAAAAAGCAAGTACCAAAACTCAGCTTCTAAAACCACGATCAGTTTCTCTTTTCTCATCCAAAAAGGCAAAAACATCTCATACGGCAAATAACGAAGCTCTGCATTATATTTTTTAGCTTCTTCGTGGCCTGTTTGCGTTATGGTAGTTATTTTAATATCTTGCTTGCCAAGAAGCTCTAAAAGCGGCTTCAGCGCTCTTGCTTCACCCAAAGAGCAGACATGAAACCAAATACTCTCTTTGTTGCTAAATCTAGGATTACCTAAAAGAAAAAAACGCGCGGGTATGGATTGTTTATACTTTGGTTTAAAAGAGAGATAGATTAAAAGAGGTAACGCTACAAGATAGAGCGTTACACTTAAAAAGTAATAGAGTACCGTAAATGGCGACAAGGCCCTATTCTTCGCTAGCTTTCATATAGAGGATACGGCCACAGTGTGGGCACGTGTTGATTTCATCACCTTTGATAACATCAGCATACACTTTATCGCTGATCAGCATATGACAGCCCATACATGCTTGATCTTCAACTTCAACAACTGTCGAATTTTTTGCCCAGCGACGAATTTTTTGGTAAAACGCTAAACCTTTTTGATTTACTTCACCAAGAAGTTTTTCTTTTTCAACAAACACCTTTTGTCTTGCTTCATTAATAACTTCTAATTTTGCATCAACATCCGCTTTTACAGATTCTAATTTTGTATTGAGTTCATCAAGTGTGACTTTTGCAGTTTGCACTTGTGATTTTTTAGACTCTATAATTTTCTCAAGTCTCTCAATTTCTTCGTTCGCGAAAGTAACCTGCTCTTTCGCTATCTCTTCTTCAAGTTGAAGAGATTTCATTTCACGTTCAGTTTTTATTTCAGAACTTTTTTTTGCGTTTTCTTCAAGTTTTTGTGACAATTCTTTAAGATGAAGCTCATTTTTTGCTTTTTTAACTTCTTCTATTTTAATCTCTTGCGTTAAGTTCTCAATATCTGAGTTTATGCTCTGAGTTTTTGCTAGTGCTGCTTCGTAACTATAGTTAGCCTCTTCAATCTGAGGTTCAAAAGCATCAATTTCTTTATCTACTATTGAAAGGTCTATTAGTTGTTTAAGGTGCTTGTTCATTGGACTCCTTTGGGGTTTCTCGAGTTTACCGTTTTTACTATAAAGTGACTAAATATAAGTAAATGGATTTTCTGATGATGAAATTATAACTTCTAAACCTAAATTTTTCAAATGCTTTGCTAAAATTTGTGAAAAAAAGCGTTCACTTTCATAATGACCTATGTCTATTAATGACAAATTGATACTTTTTGCTTCCATTGCGTCATGGTATTTGACATCACCTGTTAAAAAACAATCTGCTTCAATGGAACGCATAAGAGAACATCCTGAACCGGTTGTAAGCGCTGCCGTTTTTACATAATCGTTGCATTTGACACACCTTGCATGTGCCAGCCCAAACGCAGCAGATACTTTCTTGGCAAAGGTGATAAAATCTTCATTTATTTCCAAGGTTGCTACAAAACCGTCTTTTTTAATTATTTTATACCCTAAAATTTCATTTGCCACATATTCATTCAGATGTGTTTGATCAAAATTCGTATGCATTGCAATATTAGAGATATTTTTTTTAATCATTTTTTGAATAAGATTTGCAGGATATTTGCTAAATTCCAACTGCTTCAGTCCTCCAAAAATAATCGGATGGTGAGTAATCAAAAGCGTATCATTTTCAATTGATTCAATTAAGACTTCATCAACATCAATACTTAACACAACTCTTTTAACCTCTTGCGAAAAATCACCGAGTAAAAGACCTGAATTGTCCCATGACTCTTGAAGTTCGAAAGGCGAAAGTTCATTAAGCTGTTTATAAATCTCAGAAATTTTCATCTTTTAGTCCCTCAATTTTTCCAACTCTTGTGTCACTTCGATAAAATCAGGCTGCAGTTCAAGAGCTTTTTCATACATTTTAATGGCTTCTTCTTTTTTATGCATATCTACTAAAAGATTTCCAAAATTGTAATATGTCACAGGGTTTGTATTATCAATTTCTAAAGATGCGTTTAAGTGCATCTTTGCAGAAGCATACTCTTCTTTTTGTCTGTAAATAGAAGCCATTGCATTATGTACAAACTCATTTTGTTCATCAATTTCCAAGGCTTCATTATAATATTCCAATGCCTCATCAAAATTGCCCTGCTCTCCTAAAATATAGGCTATTTTAAAGAGTGTATCTTCATTGTTCGCATCCTTTGCGTTTGCTTCTATCAGAAGTGCCAAGGCTTTTTCTTTGTCGTCGTTTTCAAAGGCTTCATCTGCTCTTTGAATGAGAGATTCCGGAGAAAAAGTAGAAAATGCTTCTGCTGTTCTTGGCGCATCTTCCATCGATGCTTCCTCGTCTGAATTAACATCCTTCAGTGTTTGAATATGTTCATAAATTTTAAACGCGAAATATCCCGAAGCAGCTAGCATGATAATTTGAAAAAGTGTCATTAAATTTCCTTAAGTAATTTGTTGTTCATGAGTTCTATAAATTGTAGCGGATCCACTTGCACTTTGTTTATTCTCACAGCAAAATGAAGGTGTGGACCAGTCACTCTTCCGCTTGCACCAGAGAGTCCTAAAAGCTGCGCCTTTTTAACCTTTTGACCTTTTTTAACATTGAATTTACTCATATGAAAATAGCAGGTATAAATACCTTGTCCGTGGTCAACGAGTACCGTTCCTCCCGAATAAAAACGTTTCTCGACAAGAGCAACAACTCCATCATTGCTTGCAATAATCGGAGTGCCGACATCTGCACGATAGTCTGTTCCGCTGTGATATCCTTTGAGTGAATCATTATAGACTCTTGCCTTACCAAAATCACTGGTAATCTTACTCTCAAGCGGAGCAATAAACGCGGAACTGATATAGCTCTCATTATGCACAGTTCCATAAACTTTCATAGCTGCATTATACTCTTTTGAAATGCGGTCTTTGACTGCTTTGCTTGTAGGGTTCACTTTCTCATTAGAAACTTGTATCTGTTCTTTGGCATAGTTGCCGTCTTTAACTTTAAGTGTTACCTCCTGCGTTTCATTCATGCCATTTTGTTTATAATGAATCTGAAGTTTCTCATTTGATGGTGTTTGATAATAGCTCATCGGCAGTAACGCATACATCTTTGTTTTATCCAAAGGATGTTCAAATATTTTGTAACTTCCCTCTCCGTGAGTCACCTTATCATAACTTACACCTTTTTCTTTTGCAAAGGTGATAACTGTCGTTTTTCCATTCGCTACAGATACATCTGCCACATCATATTCTAAAGCCAATAGTCCCTGCACCAGAAAGACAAATAAGACAAAAAATTTCATTATTCCCCTTTCATCGAACGCTCGATATCACGTTTCATATCTTTTTCTTTAAGGTCTTGGCGCTTATCATGAAGTTGTTTTCCTTTTGCTATGGCAATCTGGATTTTAATGATATTTCTATCGTTAAAATAGAGTTGCAGAGGCACAACTGTGTAGCCGTCTCTGTTGACGGCTTTAAGCATCTTTTCTATCTGTTTTTTATGCAGTAAAAGCTTTCTGCTTCCTCGCTCTTCATGTGTATAAAAATGGTGTGTAGTTTCCAATCGTCCTATATGCGCGTTAAATAAAAAGGCTTCATTTCCCACAAAACGGATAAAGCTGTCTTTGAGGTTTACTTTATGCGCACGAATAGCCTTGACTTCACTTCCCTTTAAAACCAAACCGGCTTCAAACTTTTCTTCTAAAAAATAATCAAAATAGGCTTTTTTATTTTTTGCAATTGTTTCACCCATTATTTCTCTTCCTTCACTTTAAAAAAACTGCTTCCGCTTCCACTAAAATGCCACTCATATTGATAGTGCTCTTTGAGTTCTTTATACTCTTGCAACGCAGGAGCAAACAAATCATTTGCCTCAGATGCAGAGAGATTTTTCAAAATATCTGCTGACTTTGCGTTTTTAAACTCTCTGATTTTATCTGCGCCAAGTGGTGCATAAAAATTTTCTCTATAAGATTTATAAACCTTAGGAGTACTTATTTCGATTTTTGGAGTAAAGGTTTCAAGTTCAAGCAAATCTTCCTTGAACTCTTCTACTATTTCCCCAATTCCGCTCACATTGGCACTATCATACCCGTAAATAAAAAACGGAACATCCGCGCCAACTTTGAGACCGATACGAGCCAATTCATTTAAACTCAAACCTAAATGAAGTACTTCGTTACACATTTTGAGATACGTCGCAGCATCACTGCTGCCACCGCCGAGCCCGGCAAAGGCAGGAATACTTTTTTTAACATCAACCCCGTGTGTACGCATCAGTTTTTCAAGGGACTCTGATTTCACTGCAGACTGAAGCGCTTCGTATGCTTTATAAATTGTATTTTGCTCTGTAGTACACGAGAAGTCACCGATAATTTCAAACTTCTCACTTCTCTTTGGCACAAAACAAAGTTCATCATACAGATTTTGCACACGCATGAACCTTGAAAGTATCTCATGATACTCACCTCTCATGCCTGTTATCTTTAAAAAAATATTTACTTTTGCATATGCCTTGTAAATCTTCATTTACTTTCTCTTATTTTTTTAATATTTTACTCAACAGAGTTAAGTTTTCAGTGCTAACTTCTTTTGAAGCTGCTATATTCGCATCTTTTACATCTTGTAAAAGCTCACTTCTCATGATTGAGATACTTGATGGTGCTTCAATACCAAGTTTAACTACGCCTTTGTCAATCGATATAACTTTAATGATTATATCCTCTCCAACAACTATGGATTCATCCAATTTTCTAGCAAGTACTAACATAAATCCTACCTAGTTCATATGTAACAGTTTCATTTTCTATTTTAATAATAGAAATATTGTCACCATTGTCCAGCCAATAATAGCCATCACTCTGATTCTCTAAATCTTCCAAAGCAAGAACTCTTCCATATTTGAGATTTTCTACGTCGCCAAGATATTTATTAAGCGGAATATTGAGAGACTTTTTAATATCTAAAACTTTTTCACCATCATAATAAAACTGCCCTTCATTAAGTCTCTCTAAGGCGCTTAAACTTCCATTGTCTACCCCAAGCTTTGTTGCTATCATCTTGCCCAACGAACGTATGTAAGTGCCCTCAGAGACAGTTGCTTCAAAGGTTACAAAAGGATGACAATAGTGAAGGAGCTGCGTTTCATAGATAGTTGATTGTATTTTATTTAGCACAACTTCTTTGCCTGCACGGGCCAAATCATACGCGCGTTGCCCGTTAATCTGTTTTGCAGAAAAAATCGGCGGTTCATATTCAAGTTCACCTTCAAGCGATTTGACAGCTCTCGAAACCTCATCATACGACAACTCAGCAAGTATCTCAACTTGCTCTATCATTTCTATATCCAGCGAGTCGCTTTTAGCACCCAACCAGAGAGTTGCTCTGTATTTCTTTGGCGTTTTATTTAAAAAACGAAAGAGTTTTGTATGCGAACCCATACCGATGATTAGGACACCTTTAGCAAAAGGATCAAGTGTCCCCGAAAAACCAGCCTTTTTATTGTTGTACTTGCGTTTAAGACGACTTAAAAAAAGGTTGGAACCTATGCCAGAAGGCTTGTATGCGACGAACAGACGATTCATAGTCTCTCTACAAAAGATGCCAATATGTCCCGCGTAGTCCCCGCGAAGTTTATTTTGAGTTTGAACTCACGTCCAGATTTACCTATTCCTGTAACTCTGCCTGTTCCAAAAATTTTGTGACGTACTAAATCACCTTTTTTAAACGCAGTATTTTTCTCTACTATAAGTGAGCCTGCACAAAGACCTGCTTCATTGAAAAAGCGGCTTTTTTGCAATTCGCTTCTCCGGCCCTTGTAAAATCTGCTATCAACATGAGAGAGAGTCAATGTATCTTTGGCTCTCGTAAAAGAGACATACCCCAAACGGCGTTCCTCTTCCAAATCACTTCCATCACCGACTAAAGGTAAGAACCCTTCTTCAAGTCCAATAATAAAGACATGGTTAAACTCTAAGCCCTTTGAAGCATGGATACTCATCATATAGATGCTCTCGCCTTCAACCTGATCTTGTTCACTTTGGAGTGTCAGTTCATTTAAAAATTCGTCTATACCTGCCTCTGGTGCATTTTTCACAAAATCACGAAGAAGCCCATAAAACTCATCCATATTGAGAATTCTCTCTGCTTCATCCTGTAAACCTGCATAAATCTTTTTCAACTCAAAAGTCTCTTCAAGCATATCAATAAAATCATATGTTGACTCAGAAGCCACACGTGCGGCATCCTCAATATTTTGTAAAAACTCTTTGAGCGTTTGTGCATTTTTCTTTCTGACTACATTCTCCAGTTCTTCCAATGAAGCATGTTTTATAAACTCATACATTGAAGTACCATTTGCATGAGCAGCAAGTTCAAGTTTATCGACACTTGCTTTTCCAAGTCCGCGTTTTGGCTTGTTGACTATGCGTTTAAAAGAAAAATCGTCATGATGATTAGTTATGACTCTCAGATAAGAAATCAAATCTTTTACTTCAGAACGGTCATAGAAACGCAATCCACCCACTAGCTTATAGGCAATGCCCGCACGGTTCAGCCCCTCTTCTATTGAGCGGCTTAAAACGTTAACACGGTAAAGTATCGCAATATCATTTGCGCTTATGCCGCTGCTTAAAAGTCTGTTGATATTTGAAGCTATTTTTCTTGCCTCTTCGTTTTCATCACTTGAATTAAGAATGGCAACATCATCGCCGTTTCCGCGCGTTG
>Ga0180732_1001322_pt1 | contig 15733 bp, 15 predicted proteins | sample KR11_01MetaG_FD_148674 | JGI IMG/M metagenome (GOLD analysis project Ga0180732, IMG submission 148674) | Groundwater microbial communities from the Olkiluoto Island deep subsurface site, Finland - KR11_0.1 MetaG | ecosystem: Environmental > Aquatic > Deep subsurface > Groundwater | place...
TCTTACGCAATTTTCCAAAACTTTATTATTATCATCTTTATTGATATTTTTACCAAAGTAAATATAAACTGGTGTTGCATCCCTTGTTGGAACATTTATCCATGCATCTCCGAAAGCTGAAAGCGATACAAAAGCGCTCAATACTATTCCTCTCGCCTTTGATTCGGCATTGCCTTCAAGTGCCGGAGGAATCACACTCTCAACAAGTTGTTTTTCCAGAGTAAAATCATAATCTTGATTACCTGGCAATCCCTTTAACATCTGAATAACTGGCTCTATTTCAGACTTTTTATACGGCAATGGTTTTTCTTCTTTTGAGTACAGCAGGAATATACTTCCCTCTTCATTTTTCCTTCGAGCGCATCTGCCAATCCGCTGAACAAGCGAATCACCTGTAGCAATTTCAGTAATCAAGCATGGCGCGCTGATATCAATACCAGCCTCTACGACCTGAGTAGATACAATGAACGAGTTGTCTTTCGTAAAATGCTCCCTTATTTGATTTTCTTTCTTTTCTCTGTCTTCATGTTTGAATCTGCTGTGCAGCAATAGAACATTTCTTGCGCCGTTACTTAATTTTTTAAATAAGTCCTGAGCCTTACCAACCGTGTTGCAAACTATCAAAGCTTTTGAGATTTTATTTTCAGTAATTATTTCTTCGACCTTTGATGCAAAATCATTGAATTCAACAACCTTTGCTATTTGTTTTTTACCAGTAAAACTCATCCACTTATCATCAGGAACTGGAATTTTCTTGTAATCTTTTTCGTCTTTTAATTCCAAAAATTCTATCATCTTATCGCTAAGCGTAGCGGTCATAACGATATGATGCGCCTTTCCTTCCCTCAGTAATTTAAAAGTATAGCGCGCCAGGGTATGGGTATAGTTATCATACATCTGCGCCTCATCAAAAATAGTGGTTGAATTAAAAATGCGGGCGATAGGCAAATCCCTGAATTTCTTGGGAGTCAGGGAACTGCGATAAAGGCGCGCAATGTAACTATCCATTGTTGTAATAATTATATCATGAGCATAGAGTTTGGATTCCCTTTCTTCCCCATAATCGGTGGCGATACTTATCAGTTTAGGATCGCTGAATCCAGTCTGCTCCAAATCAACAATTCTGTAGCCTAATTCCTTTACAACGTTAGGTTTTCCTTCTTTTCCTTCAATTAGCTCTATAATGTCCTGTTTTATGCTTTTAAGCAATGTTGTTGTGGGTAGAACATAAATTAAATGCTTTGTCGGGCGCTCTTTTAACCAGTTATATACTACTGCAAGAGTTTTCCCGCTCCCGCAAGGTGCCAGAAGAAGTGCATTCTTTCGTTCACGCATCGGCTCTTGCATTGCTTTTTGGTGATTGTATAATTCAAGCACTTATTACCGCCTCCCTCTTTTCATCGTCCTCCCGCTCCTCAACAAATTGCCATTCTTTCTTGCTCCATATCCTTCCCCGTGTTTCATGGCGTTCCCTATGCATATGAGGATATATAACTCTTTTGATTAAATATGCACATGTATACCTATGACCATCACTGTTGTATTTATGCTTTAATTGTACCCCATATACATTTACATATCCACCACATAAGTTCATAACTCAGTAAAGAATATATACATTTATATTCAAAATACGTATCAATGACAACTAACCTCACCCTCATCTCAACCATCTACTCCATCGAACCCGTAATCGTCTGTGCCACCCGTTTCTCTCCATCGCGCATCATTCTGCTGACCGAAGAAAAAGCACCCGAAGAGAAGACTCGCGCTGAGAAGATGATCACCGATACCTTCGGCTCTGTTCTTAAGGTGGAAAAGAAATACACAACCATCTACGACGTGGTGAAAGTTGCGCGGGATGTTGCAGCAATCATCGAAGAAGAGAACGCAAAAGGGCAGCGGGTTGTTGTGAACGTCTCAGGCGGCAGGAAGCCCCAGGCATTCGGCGCACTTTTCGGTGCTTATGCAAGGAAAGAGATGGTAGAGCAGGTGGTCTATGTTACAGAGGAGGATCAGTTCGTGATAGAGTTCCCATTACTTGGATTCGGCATCTCGGATACAAAGCGCGCCGTGCTTGAGCAGCTTGAGAGCGGTGAGACCTCTGTAAGCAAGATAGCAGTAAAGGTTGGCATCTCAAAGGGCATGGCTTACAGCCATATCAGGGAACTCAAAGCTATGGGCTATGTGAGCGAAGGAAACGGCTTCAAGATAACCAGCGCGGGGAGGATCGCGATAATATGAATTGCCTCGTAGTTTACGATATAACGGATGATGGGCAGCGGAAGAGGCTTGCTACCATGCTCCAGACATTTGGTCTTACCCGCATCCAGTACAGCGCTTTTAGAGGCGAGTTGAATGCCAATGACAGGGCTGTGCTTGCCAGGAGAGTAAGCCAGTTCGTGAACGATGAGCATGACAGCATCTTTATCATTCCCCTGTGCGACCGGTGTACAGGCACAGCCGAGATTATCAGTAACAGTGGCGCATGTCTGGTAAAAGACTCAAGCGTGCAGATAGTGTGATACTATGGTATATTATCTAAACGATATCGAGCATAAACAGCTCTTAAAGAAGCTCCGCCCACTTTCAAGGAGCGTTGGAGTAACAGAGGAACTTCGAGGATGGAGCTGGGATAATTCCCCATTGAAACCCTACCACGATGTCAAGTTACCAATGTATTCTATATGCAGCAAGTACTGTCCAACGTCGAGGGATGTCTACCTGAGGCATGTGCTTAAAAAGAAAGGCGAGATGACATACCCTGTATCTCTGGGTTCTGTTACACATGCCGCAATAAACGAGGCATACAGGCAGGTGCGGCGAAAGAACTTCAATCCGGATTTTGAAGAGTGGTATAATTCGCAGAAGTTTGAGACAACACATATACAGGGAAACCTTGAGCTCATAAAAAAATATGCAGGAATGGTCTGGAAGCATGTCCTCACAAACGCCGAATCGAAATTCAGAGATGCCATGAGCAGCCAGCCATATTCCACAGAGGAAGACATGATTGCAACTTCAGCGCCCTTCCTTATCGAACATAAGATTAGCGGTGAACTGATAGGATGCAGCGGCATCCTCAGCATGGACTGCTACGACTATCTGCACAATATCATGTTCGATGTTAAAACTGGTATAAAAAAGGAGGAAGTGAACCCCTTCAAGCTTTACGCAACAGGCTATGCTCTTGTCTTCGAGAGCGTATATGAGGTCCCCGTAGACGTAGGATGCACGGTTTTTCTAAATTTTAAAGATGATCGCCTCCTGGTTGAGCGCGACCTTTTCCACATCAGCGATGACCTCCGAAGCTGGTGGATTGAGGAAAGGGATAAAAAGTTAGAAATGGTCTACGAGGAGAAAGACCCAGGCATGGCGCAATGCGAGAGAAGGTGCATGTATGCGGCGGTGTGCATGACGGTGTGATTTCAGGAATGACAGACGAATATTCGGATGAAGAACTTAAAGAAATTCTCGATAAAATCGAAACATGGGTGAAAACTTTCAATGAGACTGAATATTTTAAAGAGTTGACTAAAGAACAACAACAAGAATCTGGCTTCATTATTTCCATTTTTGCCGAACATATGTATTCATATATTGGATTAACTCCCAGACAATGGAATGAGAGCGGACTTGTTGAATGCTGCCTGGATGTCCTTTCACGGAAAGTCACAGCCGATGATTCTTTCTACAGGTCAATTGCTCCTGTACTTTATGCATTCTTTAAATTTCTGGGAGAGAAAAAACTTATAAGAAAAGCCTCAAAGCTTGCAAAAAAGATAAAAGAAATTGAACCCCAAATCGTGAAGAATGCATCTGATTCCAGTAGATGGGGATTTGCAAAATCATTGCTAATGGGTGCAAATAAAGCAGGAGTTGATCTGGAGAATGAAAATGATGTGAATAGATTCATTTTCTTAAATAACTTAAAAAAACTTTTCAAATTTTGGAAGTGGTAAAAAATGCAAGAAATCCAGTCACTGGTGTTGTTTGGTGAAATATGAAAGCATTGACAGAAGATACAATTAAACAAATTTTTGGAAATACAACGTTCTTCAAGGGACAGGACTACTATAAAAACGGTCATATCCAGGGAACTGTAAAATTAGAGGATACTCTTTTTGCTCAGGTGATGGGAAGTTCTCCTGAACCATATGAAGTGAGAGCTTTGATCAAGGATTCTGAGATTAGCACAAAATGTACATGCCCTGTAGGAAATATGTGCAAACATGGAACAGGGCTTCTCCTGAAATGGGTGTTTGAACCTTCTTCATTTATTGATGCTGATAGATTCCTGCAATCGCTGGATGGAATAAGCAAAGATGAAATAATCAATATGATAGCCCGCGCAATAAAACAGAATCCTTCTCTCATAAATGAATTTTCCAGATGGGAAAGAGAAAAACCCAGAATTAACATGGATGCTATTTCCGAAAAGATAGCCTGGATAACAAATGGAGAACTTGACTACGACCATATCGATGATGCCATAGACAAACTTGATGAGATAAAAAATATCGCTGACAGGCTAAAAGAAGAGAATTCAGTTAAAGATGCTGCTGAGATATATTTTGCTTTAGTTGAGGGATGCGTGGATGCATTTGATGAGGGCGCTGATGATTCTGATGGCAGCATGGGAGATCTTGCAATAAACTGCATAAAAGATTTTAATGAATGTGTGGAGCAGATAAACGATCCTGTTTATAACAACAGACTCCTTGGCAAGATAATGAATCTTGCCAGAATCGAGGATTATGGTCTGGAAGCAAGCGACATGCTCTATAGTGTGATTAATAATGAGAATATCAAAAAGGTAGAAGAATATTTTCTTGAAAAATTGGAGGAGAAAAGAACAACCGCTTCTGAATCAAGTTTCAGGTATCAAAAAGAAAAGTCTCTGAGGATACTTAACGGGCTTTATGAAAAACTTGGAAAGCCAGATGAGAGGCTGCGCCTTGCCATGTATGAGCTTGTGGATAAAGACGACTATTATAGGCTGGCAAAAATACTGCTTGAGGAAAAGAGATTCGAGGAAGCCTTTGATGCTGCCAAAAAAGGACTGCTTATGCCGGGAGAATCGCATTATTTGAATGATATCTATTTTGATATTGCCCGCAAGCTGCTCGGTTTGAGACCTGATATTATAGATTTCAATCTCTCTCTTAATGTGGCGCTTGACCTTATGTCAGGACGTTTTGATGAAGTAAAATACATGGCAGCAAAAGAGGTATTCGAGGCGATCGGAAAATCTGAGGATTTCAGAAAAGCATTTTATAAGACCATCAAGAACAGGAGCAGCGCTGTTCTTGCAATGCTGAATGATGGTGAATTACAGGCTGCAATAGATACAGTATGCGCAGAGCCAGACATTTCTCAGGGGACTATAATTGCGGTTTCAAAAGCAGCGCTGGATAAGGGTATGAAACAGGAATCAGCCACGCTCATGCGAATGGCGCTTGAGCGTGGAAGGATCAATGACTTACTGCAGGTGGGAGAACTGCTTCAGGTCATGATAGATGTTTCTGAGATGTCTGTTCTGAAAAACCAGTGTGATCGCATTTTGAAAAACAAAGATCGAAGGACAGCGCTCCTGTTGATTCCATATCTTTTGAAAAAATCATCTGAGCTTTCGGCTTTGCTTGCGCAGAACTTCATTAAGGATATTCCTGTGGAGATGGTGATTAAAGTCGCAATTTCAGTAGCGCAGAAGTCACCTGACGAGGGGGCTTTGCTTTGCAGATTGCGCATCAATCAGGATATTTTGCAGTCACATGTTCATTATGATAAAGCGGTTCATCTTCTTTCTGCTGTGAGGGATATCTATTCAGGAAATGAGTCTAAATGGCAGGAGTTCATCAGGAAGTTCGCTGCTGAGAATAAGAGCAAGAAGAAGCTGATAGAGATGTTGAGAAAGGAGTTCAAAATGGTTTTGTGAAAGGATGCTTTCACTGAAGTTGAAAATATTGAGAAAAATATATAAAGAAGTGTCACATGAATAACGGTATGGGTGAGAATAAGGATTACGAGAAACTGATGCTGGCGGCGGTGGTGCACGATATTGGGAAGTTCTGGCAGGGGACAGGGGAATCAGGGAAGCATCAAGAACTAGGTGTCAGATTTGTACAAGAGCATTTCCCGCAGCAATGGAAAGAAGCGTCAACGCTGGTTTCAGAACACCACGATGATGGAAGAATTATTCCTGAAGGAAATAAACACTTAAAAATCCTGATGATTAGTGATTGGCTATCATCCGGGGAACTTGATGATAATGAAACAGAAATTAAGATACATGAGCCTCTGGTTTCGATTTTTTCAGACATCGATATAGGAAAGGGCATCCCTCCAGAAAAAAGGTACATTCCTGTCAAAAAGTTGGCAATAGATGATGAAACATTGTTTCCAATTAAGATGGAAGGTACAAAGGATTTTAAAGCTGATTACCTAAAACAATGGAATGGGTTTGTTGGCGAAGTTGATAAAATTCGAAATATTTCTGATTTCAATAGCTATTTCAATTCATTATATTACATATTACATAAATATACCTGGTGCTTGCCAACTGCTGTTAATGAAAACGTGCCGGATATTTCTTTGTTTGACCATCTTAAATCCACCTGTGCCATAGCCTCATGTTTGTCCGAAGTTTCCGATGAAACCTTTCTGGGAGATGTCTTGAAGGCATTATTTGACAAAGAAGCAACAACTAATGAAAAAAATACACTTAATGATGAAAAATTCATTCTTATTGGGGGAGATTTATCAGGTATTCAGAAATTCATTTACTCAGTAACATCAAAAGGCGCTGCTAAAGGGCTGCGTGGAAGGTCGTTTTATCTCCAATTGCTGACTGAGGCAATATCAAACTATGTTTTGTGTAAATTAGAAATATCAAAAGCAAACTTGCTATATTGCGGCGGCGGGCATTTCTATATTCTTGCAGCTTCAAGTGCTGCTTCGAATTTAGAGGATCTACGCAAAAAAAGTATAGAAATATTATTAAAGCATCATCAGGGTGATTTTTATTTGGCATTGGATTGGATTGCTATATCAAGCCGTGATTTCCAGGAAAAACGATTTGGCAGTAAATGGGATGAAATTGTCGCTAAATTGGCAGTAAGAAAAAAACATAAATTTTCTGAAATTCTAAATAATGAACACCATGATAGCATCTTCGGACCGATGGGGGGAAGTAAAGATGTATGCGAGATATGCGGGAGTGAAAAGGATGTTCAAGAGTATGAAGATGAAAAAAAGAAATGTGATATGTGTGCAAGTTTTGAAGATTTAGCAGATGAGATCGCAAAGGCAAAATATATTGTTGAAATCATCGAAGAAAAGGAGAACGAACCGAAAAAAGGCTGGGAAAAAGTTATTTCTGATTTTGCTATTGGATATGAATTTCCTCTGGAAATAGATGAGCGCATAAATAAAACAGATGCAAAAGATATTACGATATATAATTTAAATGATACAAATTTTCCGGATTATTTTGATATAATCAATGGGGCAGCTTCACCAATATCCTTTGGATTTAAATTTTTAGCAAATACAACTCCAAGAGAGAATGGTAAAATAAAAAGTTTTGATGATTTTGCAGAAAAAGCAGAAGGAATTAAAAAATGGGCAGTTCTCAGAATGGATGTCGATAGTCTTGGGAAAATATTTTCAATAGGTTTAGAGAAAAACAGGAGCATATCCAGAATCTCTACGTTGAGTTCAATGTTCTCACTTTTCTTTGCAGGGGGGATGGAAAAGATATGTGAAAAATACGAAAATATATATGTGATTTACTCAGGTGGCGACGATGTTTTCATTGTGGGGCAATGGGATATTATCCCAACAGTCGCAAAAAATATATGTGCGTGTTTAAAAGGATTCACCTGTCAAAATGAAAACATTACAATTTCTGGTGGGATTTTTATAGCTCCGGATACGAAGTTTCCCCTTTACAAGGCTGCTGACCTTGCAGGAGAAGCGCTTGAAAAATCAAAGAATGGGGGCAAAGATAAAATCACATTTTTTGACAAAGATGTAACATGGAAAGATTTTGAAGAAATTGAAAAAATGAAGGGGTATATTGTCAGTGCAATCATAGATAAGCATGTTTCAAGAGCATTGATTTTCCGACTGGCTGAGGCTTTTGATGATTATAAATCCAAGGAAGAAGGAAAAACATCTGTTTTCAGGGTTTGGAGGCTCATATATAACCTGAACAGGCTTGCCAGGCGCCATAAAGAGGCAGAACAAGAATTAAAAAAGATTGAAAATTCTTTTATTGCTGATAATTTATTAAAATCATATGTGATCGTTCCGATTCGCTGGGCTGAATTCTTAACAAGGAAAGAGGGATATTAATGAGTAATGAAAATGTTATAGAAAATGTAAAGCGTGATTTAGATTCAATTTTAGCTGGAGATAGTGAAAAGCTTGTGAACAATGCCGAAGAACTTGGCAGGCATTTGGGAAGAGTAAAAAGGATGACCACTTCCCAGATTAGAAATATATACACTTATGTGAAACAAATGCATGAGTTTGATAAGTATAAATTGGATCTTTTGCGTCCAAAAATGGCTTATGCGGCGGGAAGACATAGAGAAACCAGGGATTTGCAAATAGTATTAGACTTAGCTATTCGCAAAATTGATAATAAGAAAAAGTTTGAAAAATTTAAAGATTTTTTTGAAGCAATTGTGGCATATCATCACAATTATGGAAAAGAGTAGAGAGGAGCAGATATGGCAGATATAACTTTGTTTGGTAAAGTGATAGTGAGCGGTAATATTAAAGCCAAAACCGGTTTGCACATAGGTGGAGCGACCACTGGTATAGACATAGGCGGAGTGGGAAATTCAGTCATAAAGGACCCAGAAGGTAAACCATATATTCCAGGTTCTTCTCTCAAAGGTAAGATGCGCTCTTTGCTGGAGAAGGATTCAGGATTGGCAGTAGATGAAAAAAGAGTGTGGATAATACGTCCAAATGAATATGGAGACAAGGGCATCAGCATACATATCTGTAATGATGCTATATGTCCTATATGTAACATTTTTGGAAGGATGAATGGAAAATTTCCAAAAATAGTAAATATTAAAAATGATATTACCATTAATTGTGCCACTCCTACAAGAATAATCGTAAGGGATGCTCATCTTATCGAAGATTCAATTACGACTGAAGTGCGGAAGAATCTTGATCTTGCATGGACAGAAGTAAAATGGGAAAATGTCCTTGACAGGATAACCTCGGCAGCGACTCCAAGGCAAACTGAACGGGTTCCAGCAGGAGCGGAATTTAAGTTTGAGATTATTTATAACGTATTAGAGGAAATGGACAAAGGGAATTTAAAACAGGTCTTCAAGGCAATGAAACTCCTGGAAGATGACTATCTCGGCGGGCAAGGCTCACGGGGCTACGGTGAAATCAAGTTTGTTGATTTAAAAGTGTATTGGAATTCCAGAAACGATTATGAGAATGGAACTATTGAACTGAAAGATGAGCGAAAAATTAACGGTACATTTTCAATTCCTTCACAACTTTTGGCGAATTTTGAAGAGATCAAAACTAAAATTCATTAAGGGGCGTTCATGGAACTCACCATTTGTAAAATAGAGCCAGGGGCGCCCTTTCATATGGGCACAAAGGAAACTATTTTGGAAGACACCTCTGAGTACATACATTCTGATACGCTTTTTAGTGCTATATGCAATGCATATCGTCTTTTATATGGAAAAGATGAACTTGAAGAATTATTAAACTTATATACAAATAATGCTCCTCCATTTTTATTATCGTCAGCATTCCCATATATTGGTGGAAGTAGTGATGTTCTATTATTCCCATTGCCTAAGAGTGTGGATTTAGGCAAATACGTTGAAGACCGGAAAAAATATAAAAAAGTAGAACTTATTTCAAAAAATCTTTTTTTAAAGGTCATTTCTGGAGAGATCAATAAAAACATCATTAATGATTGTCATTTGCTCCAGGACAACAGAGTTTTAATCGCAGATATTGAAATTATAAACACTATAACAACAACGAAAATTTGGACATCGAGGGAAGTTCCAAGAGTTGCTATAGACAGCATAACAAATACAACAAACATATATCATGTGGGTGAAGTTGTTTATTCAGCAGGTTGCGGATTATATTTCTTGATCGATTTTAAAAATCCTGAATTCATTGAGAAGATAAAATCTGCAATTAGAGTTCTTGGGGATGAGGGCATAGGTGGAGAAAGGACGTATGGTAAAGGTTTGTTTAAAGTAAAAAACTTTGAATTAATAAAGTTTAATATAACCTCAAATAATAATTTTGTTACATTGTCCCTATATTATCCTGGACAAGAGGAACTAAATGGTCTAAATGGTGATTATGACCTTGTGAAAAGAGGGGGATGGATATATTCGATAGATGGTATAAACATGAGGAGGAAAACAGTTCGCATGTTTGTTGAAGGCTCGGTTTTTAAAAAACCTTCGAAATCCTATGGCAAACTGATATCGGTAACTCCATTGAATTGTTTATACAATGTATATCGATACGGATACGCATTTCCTATTCCCTGTGTGGAGAAGGTATGAAATACACTGTAAAAATACTCCATCCTTTGCATATTGGAACCGGAAAAGAAATTAATCCAATAGAATATATTGTTGATGACCAATTCCATCGCATAGATATGGATGCACTATTCAGGGATGATTCCTTTGATAATGAGAAATTCATTTCAAATACTAAAGGCGAACAACTATATTTAGGAGATATCAGCCCGGAAATTTGCAAGAAACATGCCAGATACATAATAAATTTCTTAGACCAGCATACAAAACAAGCTCTTTCTTCTTCACTTGGAAGTCCAAATGCTGAAGTATTAGAATATATTAAGAACAGGGATTTACCATATATTCCAGGAAGTTCAATAAAAGGGGCTATTAGAACCGCAATTTTATGGTATATATTAAAAAATGACGAATATCTTATGCAAAAAGCGCAGGATATTCTTTATAACCAGGGCAGGGTTAAGGATGTAGAAGCTGATGATGAAATAATTAAATTGGTTTTTGGGAAAAACCCAAATTATGATCTCATGAGGACATTACAGGTCTCTGATTCGGAAAGTGTGGAGATTGAAAATTTGTGGTTATCAAAAGTCAAGACGCTAAGTACAAAATATGAAGGGTATGGGTGGAAACCTTACACTGTTTTTATAGAGTGTCTTAAGAGTGGTACAATATTAGAAGGAAGATTCAAAACCGATGATTTCTTATTAAAAACTAAAGCAGCAGAGAAGCTTAAGTTTGGTGATAAACAAGAGCTAGTCGAAAAGATTCCTGAAATCTGTAATTATTTTGCAAGTGAGTTCATTGACACTGAAATCAAATTTTATAAAAAATATAAATTAGATCAGCTTGTGAATGAATATGAAGAACTGGCAAATTCGATTCCTCCATCCGGTAAAGGATTTTTGTTGCATCTTGGATGGGGTGCAGGATGGCACGGTATGACAATCGGAAAATTATTGCAAGAGAATCATAGTTTTGATTTTGATGGATTACGCAATAAATTTAGCTTAGGAAAACGAGGCGTGGTTGAATTTCCAAAAACTCGAAAAATTATTTTCAAACAAAATCAACCTGAATATCCTCTCGGTTGGGTTAAAATTTCACTAAAGGAATTATGAAGAAAGTGCTTTTAATTACTATTGGCACAGGCGTTGGTTCAAACAAAACAGAGGCTCTTCAGAGCCTATCTGATGGAATAACATATTGTTTAAATAATTGCAATCCAACAAAAACTGTCTTTATTGTAACAGCGGACAGCAAGAAAGATACTTTGCCTCTTATTTTAGAAAAATCAGCATTGAGCCCGGAAGAGTATGATACTAAGTGTTTATCAAGTATTGATGAGATTGAAATAATCTATGATGAATGTGTTACGTTTATAAAGGAGCTTTTAATAGAAGGTTTTGATGAAAAAAATATAGTTGTTGATTTTACCAGTGGAACTAAAGCAATGTCTGCGGGATTAGCTGTTGCAGCGATAACTATGGATATTGAAAATTTCAGCTATATATCAGGAAAAAGAGTAGGGGGAAAGGTAGCTAAAGGAACTGAAAAAATATTGTCGCGAAGAATTTACAAAATAATTTCGGACAATAAACTTAAAATTGTTCGCAGTCTTTTCAATAATTACCAGTTCGATGCGTGTCTGGATATATTATTACATGATTTGAAGAAAAAATTTGGAGAGCAGGAGTTCCATGAAATATTAAAGGAATATGAAAATGTTTGTTATGCATTTTCAGCGTGGGACAGGTTCAATCATAATGAAGCAAAGAAAAAGCTATTAGTAACTTGTAAGTTGGATCTAAATCTAGCTGATAATATCGATTTCTTAAATGGGCTTGTTTCCTCTCAGGATAAAATATATGCTATTGTTGATTTATTGGCTAATGCAGAGAGAAGGGGAGAAGAAGGAAAATACGATGATGCTTTAGCCAGATTGTATAGAACAATAGAATTAATAGCACAATATAGGTTACAGTCTAAATATAATGTTGATTGTGGTAATGTGGATTTGAATAAAACACCCGTTATTTCAAGAGAGTGGCTTTTAGAAAACAGAAACTCTGAAGAGATAATAAAATTAAGTATGCACCATGATTACAGGTTACTTAAAGATTTTAATGATGAACTTGGTATGCATTTTTCAGGAGATGAGAAATTGAAGAGCTATCTTGGAGCAAGAAATAGTTCTATCCTTGCACATGGACTTACGCCTGTAAAAAGAAACCACTATAATAATTTGCTTGAAAAAGTTATTGAATTTGCTATAATTGATAGCCCAAATATATTAGAACTTAAAGAAAAAGCTAAATTTTCAAAATTTGCGGTTTGATTCTCTACATCAATGAACAAAGAAACAATCTTACAAGAATTCATAGCATCAGTAAAGAAAAAACACAGCGATAAAACTAAAGAGATCCTCCTCTTTGGAAGCTTCGCAAGAAGAGAAGCCACAGAAGAAAGCGATATAGATGTGCTTGTTATTACGAGTGGGAACAGGTTTGAAATGCAGAAAAACCTTTCAGAAATAACCGTTGAAATTTTGCTTCAGACTGGAGTGTATATCTCGGCAAAAGCCGTATCAGTTGAAGAGTATTCTTTAATGAAAAAAATAAACACTGGATTTTACCAGAACATTGCAAGAGAGGGTGTGGCGATTGGATGAAGCCGGGCTGCTCATAAAAGAAGCGGAATCAAAACTCATTTCTGCAACATTCCTATTTGAAAGGAGGTTAATCTGAAATCATGGATCGCCTCGTAATCGACGGATTTGGAAAGTTCATTGGCACAGACCATGAACAGATAATCGTAAAAGAAAAAAAAGACGGCATAAATAGCGTCATCCACCGCTGCATCCCCCAGGACCTGCGCCAGGTGGTAATCTCAGGCAAGGGCAGCATAAGCACCGATGCCATTGAGCTTCTGGCTGAGCATGGTGTGGATGTAGTGCTGATAGACTGGCGCGGGCAGGTCACAGCGTATATTTCCCCGCCCCAGATGAGGACTGTAAATACGAGGAGGGAGCAGTACCGCGCCTTCGATATTCCGGCTGGCGCGGCGCTTGCAAAGGAGTTCATCAATGCAAAGCTGCATAACATGTCCGCCACATTAGGAACTCTTGCCAAATCCAGAAAGGATACATTTCCCGAATCAGCCGAGGCCTTGAAAAATGCAAGAGACGCGGTTAATGTAGGGGTAGAAAAACTGGAAGGGCTGAGCACCAAGGGCAAGACCTGCAGCGATGTCAGGGAGACTATCATGGGTTTTGAAGGCAATGCATCTGCTTCCTACTGGCGGTCGATCTTAGGAATAATTCCCGCCGATTTTGGGTTCAAGGACCGTAGTGGCAGATACGCTGCCGACCCGGTGAATGCCATGCTGAACTACGGCTACGGAGTACTTGAGGGCGAATGCTGGCGCGCAGTCCATTACTCAGGTCTTGATCCATATGGAGGATTCCTGCATGTTGATAGACCTGGCAAAGCGAGCATGGTTTTTGATCTCATGGAAGAGTTCAGGCAGCAGGTGGTTGATAAGTCAGTTATTAAGATTTTTTCGCTGGGACAGGTAAAGCCAGGGGAGTTCACTATTGAGAATGGGGTATGTAAAATGGCTGATGGCGCACGTAAGTTATTGCTGAATGAACTTCTGACCAAGCTTGAGGATAATATAAGGTATGAGGATAGAAACATCAAATGGACTGACCTTATCTTGAATCAGGCGCGGGATGTCGCTCAATTCCTGCGGGGAGAATCAAAAACATATAAGGGGTTCTGGCTGCGATGGTAGATGACCTGCTTGCGGTAAGCGATATTACTCAGTATTTTTACTGCCCTCGCAAGGTGTATTTTATGAAAACGCTTGGCATTAAGATTAAGGCAAGGCCAAAGATGGATATGGGCAAAGAAGAACATGAAAAAGAGCATCGCCGCGTGAAAGAGAGAAAAACTGTCTATGGTTTTTTGGAGGAGGATGTGGCTCAGGTTATACATAACCTTGCTGTGGAGGATATCAATTTAGGTCTATATGGCATGGTGGATACAACGATTATACTGAAAAATGGAGAAGTAGTCCCGGTCGATGTTAAATATACAGATGCTGAGAGCGTTAGAGTAAACTGGAAAAAGCAGTTAACGGCTTATGCCCTCCTTTTGGATTCCCGATTCAAGACAATAGTAAAAAGAGGATTCGTATACTTTCCATCAAAACTCAAACAAATACAGATCGATATACCTGATGAGGCAAAAGCCATACTAAAACAGGACGTAAAGAAGATAAAGGAGCTAATAGATAGCGAAAAGATGCCGAATGTTTCTAAAGGCAAGCAGTGCAGTTATTGCGAGATGAAGAAGTTCTGTACTTGAGTTTGTGCAGACCCTGATAAATACCTTTACGACTTTTAGACCTTCACAAATGATCCTGGAATTCGAGGTAATAGGAAGCTTTAAACCGTAAAAAAGCCATGTTTCATGGGCTATTTCAGAGCGCGTCCTCGTAAAATGAGGATTGAAACATATTTTTCTTTTCTTCAAGATATCGCAAAAAGGTTATTTCAGAGCGCGTCCTCGTAAAATGAGGATTGAAACATTACATCCCTAAGGATGAACAACCTTTCCAGATATGTATTTCAGAGCGCGTCCTCGTAAAATGAGGATTGAAACTGGACAGAACAATAACCACGGCGCCTTATATCCCGGCATTTCAGAGCGCGTCCTCGTAAAATGAGGATTGAAACTAATAACTGCTATCATCGGAACGATAATAGCGATAATTTCAGAGCGCGTCCTCGTAAAATGAGGATTGAAACAACTGATCTCATTATACCAGGCTGCCAGACATGAGCATTTCAGAGCGCGTCCTCGTAAAATGAGGATTGAAACTCGATATACAAAGCCTCTTCGAGTTTAGCCTTTTCATTTCAGAGCGCGTCCTCGTAAAATGAGGATTGAAACGTATCTATGCTTTTACACTAACTGAACGAATTTTCATTTCAGAGCGCGTCCTCGTAAAATGAGGATTGAAACATGATCGCTTCTTTTTCCGTGTCCTGAGAGCGGCGTATTTCAGAGCGCGTCCTCGTAAAATGAGGATTGAAACTCGATATACAAAGCCTCTTCGAGTTTAGCCTTTTCATTTCAGAGCGCGTCCTCGTAAAATGAGGATTG
>Ga0180732_1001323_pt1 | contig 15726 bp, 13 predicted proteins | sample KR11_01MetaG_FD_148674 | JGI IMG/M metagenome (GOLD analysis project Ga0180732, IMG submission 148674) | Groundwater microbial communities from the Olkiluoto Island deep subsurface site, Finland - KR11_0.1 MetaG | ecosystem: Environmental > Aquatic > Deep subsurface > Groundwater | place...
GAAATATCGGGTTCACTCCCGAATATCAATTTGTAGTTACCGATCACTTCCATTTTAACGTATACTGGCAGGTCCTCGAAAACCTTAACGTCGTACTTATTTCCCAGTTTTGCAAATATTCTTTCCATAACCTTGCTGCTTCGCGGTTTAACAATGCAGATATCTATATCTGAGCGCCTGTCAGCAACCCCATTTGCATGAGAAGGGAACCATACAGCAGAACCCCTGAAACGTCCTGGCTGATAAATTCAAAATCGTTTTTCAGCGAATCAATGAAAGTATCAGTATCAGATTCTATATCTACGGCTTTTATCAGGTTTTTCCACACTTCACTATTTCTATCAGGAAAAACAAGGCAAACAGCGCCCACTTTCCTGATCTTGAGCGCGCCTGCCTCCTCAAGTGATCTTATTATTCTCCAGGCAGTCGCATATGGAACGCCTGAGATATTCGAAAGGCTGCGGATGGAGTTTCCTATATCAGGGTTTGCTGAAATACACTTCAGGAGCTGTTTATGCTTTAATACTTGAATATCCCCTCAGAGCGACCCTGCGCCTGTCTTTTTCGAGAATCAAAACCGCAGATGAACGCGCATTGACCTCTGGAATTCAGCATCGAAACTTTCATCTTTTTCATGGGGGCTCCACTCGATCGTTATGATGTCATTCTGTATATGCACTATAATATTCTCCCCAGAAACATTATTATTTTTCCAATCCCCCCGGTAACTCCTGCGGCGGTGTATAAGTCGCATCGAAGTTCGTTTCAGCTAGCCATTTCTTAAACGCCGGGTTATCACTGAACTGTTTGTATAATTCATTGTGATCATATAGTAGTTCAAGGATTACTCGTTTCAGTGCACTGTCATGCTCAATTCGAGCGTTCTGTTTGTCAGAATTTTTCATAGCGTTCTGATATGCTTTGTCCGCGGATACTTTTTTGGGGATATCCCTGGAGATGACGTTGCGGATCTTGTCGCCATCCTTCCATTCGATATTTCCAAAATATTCGTTAAATGATCGCAGGATGTTGCTCAACCTGTCCAGCTCGGGTTCCTGCATGTGTCCTCCACCGATCATGGGCACTGGTTCTATCTGCGCATTTTGGTCAGCAAGAGCAATCTTAATGGCCGAACGCACTTCCAACCTGTAGCTATCCATGTCAATTGATTCCAATATACCCTTGGATAAATCCTCTTCCTTGGGCGCAGGAAGCTTCGGGATCAAGAAGTTCAGGAATATCGAGAGCTTTTCCCATGTAGCGTTGTTGAATGGCAGGATAGATGCCAGAAAACCGTATGTGCGCACAAATGTCTTTGCCTTGCCCTTGAAGTCCACCTGCCCATCTTCGTCCAGGTTGTCCACATAGATCGCGACGCAGGAATCAAGGATCGGATCGAGCTTGTCACGCTCAGCCCCGCCCAGATAAAGCTCGACGAACTGATCAATATTGCTTTTATTATAGACCTGATAACCATCAAGGTCTGACTTGAGGTCATGCAGCTTGTCCGGGTCGGTCTCTGCACTCAGGATCGTAGTTCGGTAATAGTCTTCGAAGGCCATCTGGATAGTATCCACATCATTATGAAAATCAAGTACAAATGTGTCGTGCTTCTTCGGATGTGCCCTGTTCAGGCGCGAGAGGGTTTGCACTGCCTTGATCCCTGAAAGAGGTTTGTCCACATACATGGAGTGGAGCAGCGGCTCGTCGTATCCGGTCTGGAACTTCTCAGCGCAGATCAGGAAGCGATATGGATCCTCGCGGATACGCTCGGGATCTGGCTGCTGGGGAATCCATTAAGGGAGGCTTCGGTCACTTTTTGTCCGTTATACTCAGGTTCGCCTGAGAAGGCAACAATAGCTTTATATGGGCTCTTGAGTTCCTTCAGGTAATCACAGAAAGCAAAATAGTATTGGATAGCCCGCTTGATGCTGCTGGTCACGACCATCGAGCGCGCCTGGCCGCCGATCTTGTTCTTGGCTATCACCTGTTCTAGGAAGTGATCCACCATGACCTCTGCTTTTTGTTCAATTGCGTACTTGTGAGATTCAACATAACGACGGAGTTTCTTCTGTGCCTTCTTGGTGTCATACTCCGGGTCGTCTTCAATCTTTTTCATCAGACGGTAGTAGCTCTCTACAGGTGTGTAGTTCTGGAGTACATCAAGGATGAAGCCCTCCTGGATCGCCTGTTTCATGGTGTAGCTATGGAAAGGGCGGTGCTTGATGACGTCTCCTTCTGGATACGGTTCGCCAAATATCTCCAGCGTCTTGTTCTTTGGTGTGGCGGTGAAGGCAAAGTAGCTGGCGTTGGGCAGCATTTTCTTGGATTCCATAATTCGGTTGATGGTATCTTCCAGGGTCTCTTCATCTTCCTCACCTCCCTCTGACGAGAGTGCGATATTCATTTTTGCCGCTGTGCGACCGCCCTGGCTGGAGTGTGCCTCATCAATGATGATCGCAAACTTATGACCTCGGTGTTCGTTGCTGATCTCGTCCAGGACAAAGGGAAACTTCTGGACTGTCGTGATTATAATCTTCTTACCGCTTTCGAGGAATTGTCTGAGCTGCCCCGATCCTTCTGTCACAGCGCCAACAATTGCCGAGACCTGGGCAAAATCCTTGATGGTGTCGCGTATCTGTTTGTCAAGAACCTTGCGATCAGTTACAACGATGATTGAATCGAATATAGGGGCATTATTTCTCTCTAACCCGACGAGCTGATGTGACAGCCAGGCAATGGAGTTGCTTTTACCGCTGCCTGCTGAGTGCTGGACCAAATATCGATGACCTGCTCCTCGTGTATGAACATCAGCCAGAAGTTTATGCACTACATCAAGCTGGTGATAGCGCGGGAAAATCTGCTCTTTTTTCTTCCTTCCGGTTCGCTCGTCTTTTCTCTCTACTATCTGTGCGTAGTTCTCGATAATGTCTGTAAGCTCCCTTCGGATGAGGATGGAGCGCCACATATAATCAGACTTGATTCCGTCAGGATTAGGCGGGTTGCCTGCGCCGTCGTTATAACCTTTGTTAAATGGCAGGAACCATGAATCATTGCCCTTGAGATTAGTGCAGAAGCGCACTTCCTGATCGTCCACTGCAAAGTGCACGAGGCAGCGTCCGAACTGGAAAAGCAGCTCGCGTGGGTCGCGGTCGCGCATGTACTGCTCCACTGCGTCCTGCACAGTCTGTTTGGTGAGGCGGTTCTTAAGTTCGAATGTGATAATTGGCAGGCCGTTTATGAAAATGGCAAGGTCGATGGAAAGCTGGCTCTCATCCTTGCTGTAGCGCAGTTGCCGTGTGACGCTAAAGAGGTTTGCTTCGAAACGCTCCATAGCTTTTGGATTGCCCGGAGACGGCGCGCCGTAGAAGAGATCCACTGAGGCTGCGCCGTGTTGTATTCCTTTTCGCAGCACATCCACCACGCCGCGTTTTGCGATCTCTCCCTGGAGCCGCGCCAGAAACTTGAGTCTTGCGGGACCATCGGTTGCGATGCCAAGCTGGGCAAATACTTTGGGCTGGGTGGTTTCCAGGAAAGCGAGTAGTTTGTCAATGTCCACAGCATGATCGCGGTCGTAGTCCTTTGGATCGCCAGCAAGATAGCGAACTGATCCAGTCTCGCGCACACCTTCAGCGCCTGTAGTAGCGCCGCCGCCGTAACCGGTAAGGGAATTGAAGATCAGGCTCTCCAATCCTTTTTCACTGGTATCACTCGTCGGCATCGGTAACCTCCTCGCTTTCGATCAGGTCTTCTGCTTCGGTATCGGTGTCCTCGTCAGTGTCTATATCTTCCAGAGTTTCAGCAACGTCCATCGCAGGTATTACCACCCCTCGCACATCAAGCTTGCCGGTGACGACATCGGAAATCAAGCGGGTGCGGTATTCGCGGAGGAGATCGATTTCATGACGGGTTATAACAATACTACGCTCGATTTGCTCTGTCTGTTCATTTAGATAATCAGAGATCTCAGTTTGTTGCTGCTTTGGCGGTAACGGCAATAGCATTCGTCCATATCGGGTAGAGTTAAGGTTGGCTTGGTGAAGGCTTATTAGTGCCTGGCTCTTTGCGTAGTTCCAAAATCCATTACTATTCAATAGATAGTTTAACCATCTTGGGTCATGTTCTTGCTCGACCCTCAAACGTACTAAATAAGATGCAAAGGACACTTGTTCCGACGAGCTACCAAGGAAGATGCCAACTTTACCAACTAACTCAGGGCTGTTCGTTCGATTGAAAAGCAGATCATTATGGTCCAAAACAAGTTCTGATGGAATAGAACTCAGGCTACCTTTTTCAGGAAGGACAATTTGTCCGTCTTGAATGTGCCCCATAGTGAGAACTCGAATCAGTCCCTCATGTGCAAGGTTTTCAGATGTTCCGTAATCCATTCGTAACAGCAACTGTTTAAGTTGACGCACTTCCCATTGCTCAGGCACATCGCCAAGCCATTCGATTCCGGAGGGCTTGAGTCGAACATTTGGGTCAAGGCCACAGGTCACAGCTCTGTGGGTGGTAACCTGCTTCTGCTCGTTCAGCAGCTCGATGAGCCGCCGCTTGTCATGAATAAAACGGTTGATGCGGCGATCTTTATGAGCTATAAACTTGACAATACAATCTTGCTCTTCCTTCGGGGGTAATGAACAGTATATCTGCTTAAAGTCCTCTGCCCGAAGACTCCATTGATCAGATGAGATACCATACGACCAACGCTCCGCCTCTTTGGCAAACGCTGGCGTGCGCAATAGATAATGGAAATAATCTGGATTTTGTTCACCGCGAGGTCTTATTACGATGTATGCAGGGCTCACGATGCCGCGATAGTTGGAGACACCAACGGCTCCCTGCCATGCTCTCATCTTATTGTAGGCAATGTCACGGGGCTGCACTAACTTATACTTGGCTTTGTCTTCGTTTGAGGAGTCTTTTTTCGAGCTGTTTGCCAATAAATCAGACTGCCTAATTATACCTTTACCAATAGTGACTGAGAGTAATGGTTCATTGGGGTGGTTGCGATCTTTCACTTCAGCAAACAATGTACGATTGGGCAGGGCTTGCCAATGCTTCGGAATCTTCCCCAACCACGGCACCCCCGACTCCTTGTATTCCGCATACGGTTTCAGCGCATCTATCATGTCTGCCCCCCAGTCGATAAATCTGCGCGAATCTGCGTAATCTGTGGATCGTCTTCTAAAACTTTATCCACAGATTCCGCAGATTTTCGCAGATAGGAAGTTTGTGTCCAGCTCAATTCGGAACGCAGTGCGTTCCAATTTGGAAAAGTTATGTGGAACGTTCGTATGTGCCGGAGATTGCGGTCATCAAAACCTTTGCCAAACTTGGCGGTAAGATTTTCCAGATCGGCGAGCAAGCGCTTTCCATAAGCGGCGCGAGCAGTCTTGATCACTTCGCGCAGATTGTAAAGAAGACTGCCGATGTCGTGAGCATCCGTCTGCGCAAGATCAGATGGTTGCTGCGCGGTATCCATGGCCGGGTTGACTTTCGGACTGGAAATAGCTGTTGATTTCTTCTTCATGACTTTGCGCTCCCCACGATTTCGCCAAGAAGTCCTCCTGTTTCCTTCTCCAGAGCCATGATGTCAGCACTAATTTCCGCTAACGTGCGCAGCGGTTGTGGCTTGTAAAAGTAGCGTGTAAAGGATATTTCATAGCCGATCTTTGTTTCCTCTTCATCGATCCATGCGTCTGGCACATGGGGCAGCACCTCGCGGCGGAAGAAGGCTTCGATGCCGCCATCTTCCAGAAGTGGAACCTGTTCAGAGTCGCGCAAATCGCTGTCTGGCTCATACTCAACCACGCAGGGTTTGCCATCCATCGTAATCGGAAAGCGTCCATGCAGCGGGTCAACTTCCATCTTTCCGTGTTTATGAATTTTTTTGATCACCGGCGCTGCTGTTTCATCCTTCTCTGCAAGCGCACTTTGCAGCAGTTTCAGTCGTTTTGCATTGAGCTTCAAGCCGTTCTTATCAGCGGCTTTTTCTACCTCAGCCATGAATTTATTGAAGTCAGTGTGCGGGCCATGACCAACAGTGTCAGCAAGGAGGTCAGTAAGGTTTGCAAGCGGCTCTTCTTTCGCCTCGGCGCAGGCTTTCTTAAAGCGGGCGCGGGTGGCGGCGGTGAATTCAACCTTCAAACGAAGAGGGCGCTCTACAGAAATCTTCCAGTATCCGAGAGCTGCATTCGGGAAAATCTTCGACTGCTCGTTTTCCTCGAAGGCTGAGAAAGAGGCCATTATGCGCTGGATATCGTCCGCTGAGAGTTCGCAGTTCTTCTTACCAAGGTTCTTGCGCAGAGGTTTGAACCAGGAAGTAGCATCAATAAGTTGCACCTTACCCTTACGTCGTTCCTGCTTGCGGTTGGAGAGCACCCAGATGTAAGTGGCAATACCAGTGTTATAGAACATATTGAGCGACAGGGCGATAATCGCCTCCAGCCAGTCGTTCTCAATGATCCATCGCCTGATGTTGCTTTCACCCTGTCCTGCATCGCCTGTGAATAGTGATGATCCATTGTGGACCTCAGCAATACGGCTGCCAAGCGGTGTATTGTGTTTCATCTTGGAGAGTTTATTCACAAGAAACATGAGTTGTCCATCGCTGGATCGGGTGATGAGGCTGAATTCTGGATCACCTGCGTGTTCGATTATGTAACGTGGATCGCGCATTTCAGCCTTGCCCCCCATACGCTCAAGGTCGGTTTTCCAGCTCTTACCATAGGGTGGATTTGAGAGCATAAAATCGAACTCACGCGAAGGAAAAGCGTCTTGAGATAGCGTTGACCCATAAGCGATATTCTCACCCTCTTCACCTTCACCTTTGATCAAAATATCTGCCTTGCATATAGCATAGGTTTCAGGTTGACTTTCCTGGCCAAATAGGTGAATAGAGATTTCCTTGCCATGTTTACGAGCCACATCGCGCAAACGTTCTTCCGCTACAGTGAGCATGCCACCAGTACCGCCAGTTCCGTCGTATACAAGATATGTGCCGGACTCGATCTTGTCAGCGATGGGCAGAATTATGAGGTCTGCCATCAGTTTTATGACGTCGCGCGGTGTAAAGTGCTCTCCTGCCTCTTCATTATTCTCCTCATTAAAGCGCCGGATAAGTTCTTCGAAGATAGTACCCATTGCATGGTTATCAAGCCCTGGGAGCCTTTCTGTGCCATCAGGGCTCAACACGGGCTGGGGGCCGAGATTGATCGAATGATTGAGGAACTTCTCGATCACGTTACTGAGTATGTCGGCATCGACCATAGTAGGTATCTGGTTACGGAACTTGAATTTATCGAGGATTTCCTGGACATTTGGCGAGAAACCATCAAGGTAAGCCTCGAAGTCCGCCTTTAGTTGTTGTGTCTTTGCGCGGGTAGTCAAGTCACGGAGAGTGAAAGATGAAGTGTTGTAGAATGCCTGACCCGAGGCCTGCCGTAGGGCTGCATCTTGATTGGTGATCTTGGCAGCGTCAAGAGTCTTCTTCATGTCCAGTACAGCCTGTTTTGTTGGCTCCAGTACAGCGTCAAGGCGGCGTATGACGACCATGGGCAGAATTACATCTCTATACTTGCCGCGTTTAATGATATCCCGGAGAACGTCGTCGGCAATGCCCCAGATGAAGTTCGCGATCCAGTTCAGGTCACCGTTGCTCATAAATGCACCTCATTCCTATTCTCTTATCGACTTACCATAATTCACCGTCTCCAAGACATTTCAATTTTTCTAAATGGTTGTGCATGATATTAATTAGTTTGTTTTTAGTTTAAGGATGTGGTTTAGTTTCTGGAGTGACTTACCGGAAGGAAAATAATTCATGCAAAGTATTTTTATTCCAGACGTATTCCTTTAACCAACCTAAAACGGTGGTATATCTTTGTTAGACTCACTCCTCTCAACCCTAAAACCCCGCCAGCTTGAATCCATAAAGCACACCCAAGCCCCCCAATTGATCCTCGCAGGCACAGGCAAGACCACGACCATCACAGCGAAGATCGCGCACATGGTTGAATGCGGTATCTTCGATAAGGGCAGGGTCGGAGCGATGCGCTTTGTGGCTGTTCGGGGGCATATTGTGCGCCGGGATATAAATATACACAAAGTGATAAATATGTGGAGCTTCTCTCAGAACATAGATTACCGTGTGCTGCGTCGCTGAAAATATGCAGTAAATCTGCGTTCATCTGCGTTTATCTGCGGTTTTGTTTCTCATGGATATTTCGGTTATTTTCGAACTTCACTATAGAAGCATCAATTCCACATCTCCCCGCGGAGTATGGAATCTGTCTTATCGCTGGTACTGTGGTATTTTTTCTGGATCCTCACAAGGTATCCATTCCCCGTCATTTCGGGTTCTTCAAATATGGCGTCCACTCCAAGAAGCATGAGGTGCTCCTGGAACTCATGAGCGGTCTTGAGGTTCTTTACCCTTATCTGCACAGTCTCGGTAATGCGTCCCCCAGTCTTTTTATTCCTTATTGTCCTGATCATAGGCAGCAGGATGCTCTCACCGAACATGCGGCATCTCTCTTCCAGTTCTTCTTCAGTTTCATTCCATTCAACAGCCTGGAACGCCTCCCTGCACACACGCGGGAAAAAAAAGTCCCTTCCATAGTCATTGTAAAATTCAAAAGCATATCTCAGGTCTGCGCAATTGCTCCTCGAACTTGTGTATTTTACAGGTGGGATCACCATTTCCGGGTCTTTTATAACCACACCTTCATTGAGCGATTTCCCGAAACCTTTGATGACTCCTTCTATCTCAATATGCGCTTTCTCAACGTCATATTCCCCGAAAAGCCTCACTGAACGAAGTCCGTATTCATCCACAAGTTCCCGCCGCTTCATGACTGGCATCGGTTTACCTGTGAGCTTCTCCCTGATATCAAATATAAAGAATTCAAGGGACTCGATATCGTAAATGGATTTAGGGACATAAGGGCTGTCAGGTCCCACCATTTCACCGCAAAGCACAAGGTCGGGATGCTCTAAAAAAAAGTCCCGGCCGATGAGTTCACTGGCTTTCTCAGTGGTGTAAGGACACACAAAACCGCCTCTTGTAAGCCCTGCAAGCTCATCTCCGACAAGCGCAATCCTCACGTTGTAACCGTTCATCTTCTCTTCCACAGCGACATTTTCGCAGGAAGAAAAATGAGCGGAAACACCGGGATAAAGCACCAGTGCGCGCGGTATTTTAGGAAAACCCCTTACAATGTCAAAAGGCTCAGGGAATATACAGGTCCCTCCCTCGATCCCTGATATGGGCTTATCGAACCTGAAAAGGTCATGTTTACCTCTTACATACTGTAATGTTTTTCTCTGTACCGCTCCTGTTATCCTGTGCTCAGGAATATCCAGCAGTGCAGATACTTTTTCAACATCCAGCTTCTCAATAATTTCCGAAGAGACATCCCGTCTCATCCTGTCTCCGTTCCATAACTTCAATCCGCTATTGACTCGTTCATCAAAGCCAGATATTTTATAATAGCTCTCCTGCTGATCACACCCACCATCTCATCCCTGAGATTCAGTACCGGAACACCCCCGATATTTTCTTTTAATATCAATGAAACTACTTCAGAAATGGGGGTATTTGTCCTGACTATTTTCACGTTATGGGTCATAATATCAGCCACGATCAGGTTGCGTATCCTCTCATCCTGATGGTTGTCCGGAACGAGGTTCCTGAAATTCATCATCGCGTTCGCAACATCCCTCTCTGTGATAATACCTGCGATGATCCCGTTTTCGATCACAGGAAGTCTTCCAATATCCCTGTCCAGCATCAAACGGCGTGCGTGCGCCACACGTTCTCCGGGGGTCACTGAAATAGCCTCTTTCATCAGATCGGCAGCATAACCTTTTCCAGCTCTGACATTTTTCATGAGTTCATGAGGCGTCACCCAGCCGTGTATCTTTTTGTTGTCCGTCACTACAAGTATCCCTCCGCTCCTGTCCATCAGAGCCACCGCATCCTTGATATCAGTATCAGGAAGAACCTTTACGAACATATTCGTTGTTGCAGCCGCAACATGCAGCGACGAGGCAGGCAGTGTAGAGGTTTTTCCCGAACCCAGCTTGCGTGCAATGCTTCTCATGGTTATCACACCATGGATATCGTCGCCATTCACAACAAGAAGCCTTCGCGTATCATTTTTGTTCATCAGTTCCATGGCATGCGAAACTGTATCTGATTTGTGCACCTGGAATGGTTCGATCATTATGTCTTTTACTTTCATATTGTTTCACCTCACAATGTCAATATTGCTTTTATTATGTTTTCACCGGTCAATATCCCCATTACCCCGTTACCCACCACAGCCACTCCATTTATCTTTTCTTTCACCATGATCCCTGCGGCAGATGTCGCCAGATCTTCAATGTTAACACTGATCAACGGGCTTGTCATGATATCTTCTGCCACAAGGGGCACATCCTTTATGTACCGATTCTGCTTATTTCCCGCATAGCTCTCTTTGCGCGTCATCTTTATTTCCTTGTGTGGCAGGTCTCCTGTTTTACCTTTCATTTCAGTAAAAGAAAGGTTCGAACTTGTGATTATCCCGACTGGTTTATCGTTATCCTCAAATACAACAGCCCTGTCTGATGAATTCGTCTCAAGTTCGTAAAGGATATGGCTTATGGTATGATGCCTGTGAACTGTAACGGCAGGCTCTATTTTCATATCATTTACTTTCATCTCAAGAGGTAATTTTGAGAAATATCTTATCATGTCCCACTTTGTGACAATTCCTATTACTTCATCCTTATTGTTCACCACGGGTAACCCTCCAATATTGTTTTCGACCATAAGCACAGCGAGTTCTCTGGGAGTCGCATCGGGAAATATTGTTATCAGGCTCTCTGTCATGACATTCCGTATAGGAATACTGTCTATCGGTCTTCGCCGCCACTGCGGTTCAGCCTGGTTGAGCCTCCAGCTGATATCTTTCTTTGTCACTATCCCGATAGGCTTATTGTTCTCTATAAGTACAAGCCTTCCGATCTTGTGACGCAGCATCAGGTTCCTTGCTCTGGCTACGGTTTCCTCAGGCGATACAACATAAACAGGTGAACTCATTATATCTTTGATTTTCATGATCCCTCAATCTGCAATTGCCCTTACAAAGTCTCGTTCAGTTATAATCCCTTTCAATTCCCCATCCTCAAGCACAGGAAGCGAACCCACGTTCTTATCAAGCATTATGCTGGCAGCTTCCCCTATATCCATATCCGACGATGTGAAGATCACATCCCTCTTTATCAGGGTGCGGATAGGCACCTGGAAAGCCTCTTGCGAATTTCCGGTGACAAGACGGTCAAACATCTCTCCGCTGCCCAGGAAGTGAAGGATGTCGGAAGCGGTTATTATCCCGATAAGGACATTGTCCCTGATTATGGGGATCCTCCTGAACCCGTTAGTTACCATTGATCTTGCCGCAGTCCCTACGTTCATATCAGGCGCAGCCGTAATAACGTTCTTGCTCATGTAATCGCTTATGGTCTTCCCGGTCATAACTCCGGATATCAAAAATATGAAATCTCTCTCGGAAACAATAGCCTTTACCTTTTTGTCACCATCGGTTATCGGGATGCCGCCGACATTCTCATCTATCATGATGCGTAAAGCGTCCTTGAGTGAATCTTTTTCGTTCATGGTTACCACGTTCTCTTCCATGATCTCGCTGATACTTCCATTGACAGCGGCAAGCAGGTTTCCTTTGAACCTGTTCTTGATGATAAGGTGTCTTGAGCCTCCGCCCAGGAAATCAACGATATCCATCGAGGTCACTATGCCTTTCAGGCGGTTCGTTCCAGCATCAGCGATAGGAAGTCTTCTGAATTTTTTGCTGAACATTGTTTTTACTGCCCCTACCACAGACATCGTGGGCGGGATAGTAACTACATCTTTTGAAGCTATCGTCATGATGTCGCCCTGATGCTCTGATATCCGGGATTTGAAATCAAGCGGCGCCTGGTTCCTTATATATCCGCCCCGGACTTCTTTTGATACTGCATTACCTTTTTGGTTTTTCATAAAAATACCTTTAAATGAACGCTTTTATTATATCGTTTCTATCCACTATGCCGACAAGAGTCTTACCCTTTACTACAGAGAGCCTTCCCACGTCAAGTTTGATGAATGCCTTTATGGCATCTTTTAAAGATGTATCAGGAGACAGGCTATACGCGGGAGAACTCATCACTTTTTCTACGGAAGGGGACATAGTAGATTTTGTCCCATGCTCATCTTCTCTTTCTATCCTTGCATATCCAGCCCTGATAATATTTCGTCTTGTCACCATCCCAACAAGCTCTCCGCCATTCACGACAGGAAATCCGGAAAAGCCTGTTTCTTTCATATTCAACCACACCTTTGCAATACTGTCCTTTGGAGAACACGATCTTACATCTCTGGTCATTACGTCCTCAATAACTTTATCTGGTATTTTGTCTGGGTTCAGGTTCCTGAAGATATCCACTATGCTAACTATTCCTGCCAGTGTTTTGTCCTGGCTTGATCTGGCAACGGGGACCCGTCCCATATCTACATTCACCATTAATTTTGCAGCATGCATCATTTCCATGTCCGGATAAACTTCAGGGAACCCGGATATAAAACCTCCGACCGTGACATTAGATTTCGTAGAAAAAATGTTCAAAGCATCCTTTTCAGAAATTATGCCGACGATCCGGTCCTTTGAATCCACCACAGGCAGGGTTCTTTTATTAGAGTCCCTTATTATTTGACGTGCATGCGTCATGAAATCAGTCTCATGCAAAAAAACAGGGTTTCTCGTCATTATGTCTTCCACTTTCATAATGAATCCTCCTTTCATCTTGTATCTATTCTGTTTATCGGTACTACGTTTCTGCACAGCTCTCGCATAGCAGTTTTCCATTCACAAGCAGTAGATCATCAGCGTTATCTCCACATTCTTCACAGATGCCCCTGTTAATTCTTTGAGGGGTTTCCATTGTAAAGATCTTTTCTCTGTGCATCTTTATAAGGTCAGAGAAAATGTTACCCATTTCCGCTGAAACTGCTATGAGATCGATATCTGTAACAATACCTATCAGTTTGCCCATGTCCACTACAGGCAAGCGCCGGATCTTCATTTTGACCATCATATGCATGGCCTCCGTGACTCCTTCGCTGGCAGATACGGTTATCAGGGGAGTTGTCATCAGTTCCCTGACTGAAATAGCGCCGGGTTTGAGATTCCTGGTAATTATCTTTCTTACAATATCGCGTTCAGTGACGATCCCTATCGGACGTTTCTGATCTGTGATAATTACACTACCAACATCAAGTTCCAGCATTTTTTGAGCTAACTTAGGGACATCGCTATTAATATCAACTGTTGCGACGTCCCTTGTCATGATATCTTTTACCGGCATCCTGAGTTCCATGTGTATCTCTCCCTTTATTGTAATAATGTTCTTTGAAGTGTTTATATGTTTTGCTGGGTCAATCATCAGGCTTTTTATTAGTTTCTGGTTTGAAAAACCACAGAGATATCTTATTTCGCCTTTTTCCTAATGATCGCCACATCTCCAAGAGTGGTTCCCCTTATGAACCCGCCCCCTCGCTGATCCTTTGAAGATACAATTTCCGTAAGTTTAATATTCAGTTCATTCTCAAGTTTTTTTCTTACAGTGTCTTCCGGCATCAGTTCCTCACGTTCGATCTTCCTGAGCAGGGTTGATTTCTCCATCATTTTTGATGCCAGTTCTTCGATGGTCAAACCTTTCGACTCCCTGGCTTTCCTTATAATATGCGCATAATCCGCAATCATTTCGTCCCCAAGTTTATCAAATGCATCGCGTCTGGGTTTATGGGTAATTATTATCCTCTCCATGGGCATTATCTTTCTGGAGACAGGAGTCCTTTTATCTGATACTGTTCCATATTTGGCGCACTTTATGCATAGATCCAGGACTGTTCCTTCAACAGTCGCTCTTACAGGTGTTCCCTTTATATCCGTACCGCATATTTCGCATTGCATTTCTAACGAAAACTCTATATACCGTCCACGCTTAAATATCATTCGGAGACTAATATGTCTGAGATCCAGGAAAACCGTGACAGCCCGATCGGATTAGGGAATGATGATTTCTCCAGATATCTGATGGACAGGATAAAGATGCTGGAGGAGAGGAACAACCTCCTGAGGGAACAGGCAAACAAGATCGAGCTTGAGAAACGGTTCACTGAGAACCAGAAACTTAAATACGAGAGAGAGATACGCCAGATGAAAAGCGAACTTGACAGGCTCAAAATGACACCTCAGGTCGTTGGAAATGTCGTTGATGTTCTTGATGGTAATAAAATAGTTATCAGAAGCACCACAGGTCCGCAGTTTGTTGTGGGGGCGTCCCAGTTCATAAACAGTTCTGAATTAGTTCCAGGGACAAGGGTTTCATTAAATTACCAGACCCTTGCTGTGACAAGCATACTTCCGTCCTCCCGCGATCCATTCGTGAACGGCATGGAGGTACTGGAAAAACCCGACGCTTCATATTCTGATATAGGCGGACTGGATGGACCGATACGCGAATTGAGAGAAGCCGTGGAATTGCCGCTTACAAGACCTGAAGTATTTGAACGCATAGGCATAGAACCGCCAAAAGGCGTTCTATTATATGGTCCACCCGGGACAGGCAAGACGCTTCTTGCAAAAGCCGCAGCAGGACAGACAAAAGCAACTTTTATAAGGATAGTAGGTTCTGAACTGGTACAGAAATACATCGGAGAAGGTGCAAGGCTTGTGCGCGACCTCTTCAAGATGGCTAAGGAAAAAGCTCCGAGCATCATATTCATTGACGAACTTGATTCCATAGGGGCAAAACGGCTTGAATCAGCAACCTCAGGGGACAGGGAAGTACAGCGTACGCTGATGCAGCTTCTTTCTGAAATGGACGGTTTCAATCCCCGCGGGAATGTCAGGATCATCGCTGCCACAAATAGACCGGATATACTTGATTCGGCGCTGCTTCGACCAGGACGGTTCGACAGGTTCATACAAATCCCGATGCCTGATGTGAAAGCGCGTTTGATGATACTTAAGATCCATTGCAGAAAAATGAAACTTCTGGAAGATGTAAATTTTGAAGAGATCATATCGTTTACGGAAGGAATGAGCGGCTCCGACCTTAGGGCGATATCCATGGAAGCAGGCATGTTCGCTGTCCGGGAGGAACGCCAGGGGGTTGGAAATGATGATTTGCTCAATGCCATAAAAAAGTTGAAAGAGCCCCAAAAAACTCAGACTTTAACTTCTGAAGGAATGTTTGCCTGAGAAACATAATCTATATCTCAGTGATTGTTAATAAGGTGTTATATTTTCTGGAGCATTAATGGAAACAAAAACCCAATCACTTGAAAAAGTTCTTGATGATCTTGGAGCAGTAGGAGGCATTGAACTATCTGCAATAGTTTCCAGGCAGGGACTGCTGATGGTTTCCAGGGAGGGGGATGGAATGCTGAGCAGTGAGGCTTTTGCCGCGCTTACGGCTACGCTGTATATATCGGCTGAATCAACCACCCTGCGACTCAAGGAACAAAAACCAAAGAACATCATCGTCGAAACCGAAGATAAGCACCTCATTACTTATGCTGCCGGACCCGACGCGCTGATAGTTGTCCTGGTTGGAAAAAAAGGTTATGTTGGTCTTGTTCTGAACGAGTTGAAAAAAGCAGCAGAAAAAGTTAAA
>Ga0180732_1001324_pt1 | contig 15718 bp, 13 predicted proteins | sample KR11_01MetaG_FD_148674 | JGI IMG/M metagenome (GOLD analysis project Ga0180732, IMG submission 148674) | Groundwater microbial communities from the Olkiluoto Island deep subsurface site, Finland - KR11_0.1 MetaG | ecosystem: Environmental > Aquatic > Deep subsurface > Groundwater | place...
AGTTTGTTCATCACCAGATACAGGGTACAGGACCCTAAAGCCCATAAAAACAATCCCAAAACCACACTTTTGCCCGCCAGAAGTCGTTTCCGTGCTTTGAGAATGTCTTTGCTCACCAACACCCTCACATATCCGATGGGGGACCTTTTCGGGGACAATACCGGGGTTTCGGGAAAGAGGGCTTCCTTATTTATACCCACGGATCTTGAAAATACGGGCGCCCAAAAAGAGATTTCGTGTTCCGATTCAACAAAATAAGGGGTTAAAATGGGATCTTTCCCATCTATAGACGATTCTCTTGCCGGGTGATCTTTTCGACTTCGGCTTTCCGGTGTGGCTTTTTTTTCCATAAGTTCCTGAAAATTCAGGCCATAGACAAAAACCTCTTGAACGCTTTCCTGCATTAAAACCCCGTTCACCACATCCCCGAGCAGTTCCTTGTTTTCTGCAAAAACACCCAGCCTGGCATTGTAGGCGAGCATGTCTGTGATCAGTTTGCCGTGGTGGATTAAATGGCTCTCCAAAACCGTGCTCTGGTGCCGCATGAAAAAAAACGCCAGCAAGACACTCATCAGGAACATGACCACCGTAAAGACAAAAATGAATTTGATGAAAAAATGTTCTCTTATGTGTTTTATGGTTTTGAAAATCATGGGTCGCAGTCAGCTTGTTCTCAAGGCCAGCGTTATCTTTTCAGGGTCATGTCCAGGTCTTTTGTGTCTTCATAATTCATGGGAATACCCAGTTTTTTCAATATTTTTTTATTTACCGTCACCACGGGCTTTTCAGCACAGCCACAGCCGGTCCTTTCCGATTCAGGCTGAAGAATGATTTTTTCAGCCAGTTCTCCCCCCTGCCTTCCCACATCCAAAGGATCAATACCGATGCTCATCAAGGAACCCATTTCCATGAATTTTTCAGAAAATGTAAGAATCGGAACCTTATTCTCCAAAGACAGGATGTGAAGGAGTTCCATGTTTTCCCCGGCAAGAAGCCGGGTGTCGGGAATCATCCAGTACAGATCCATTCGATCCTTCATGCTATTAAAATTTTCAGCCATCTGCTTCGGGTTTTCCGTGGGCCTGTCCAGAAGGAGAAAATTTTTCTTTGCGGCTGCTTCCCGGGCAAGCTTTACAAAGGAATCCGATTTATGCGGATCATACAGCATTCCGATGGTCTTGACTCCGGGCAGAATTTTTCGAACCAGTTCCAGCTGAATATCCGGGGAGACGGACATGCTGATGCCGGTGATGTTGCGGGCCTTTTGTGCTTCCGCAGGAGGGTCCAAAACCATGAGGTAAAGAACAGGAATATGCCTGACCGTCATGACTTGAGTGAGGGCGCTTAAACCCATGGCCAAAATCAGGTCCGGGTTCTTTTCCTTGATGTCCTCCTGAAGGTGGTTTTCAGAATTTTCCTCCAGAAGGATTTTATGGATTTTTCCGGAAAACGCCTTTTCAAACCCGTCCATGGCCTGCTCATAGGGCGTGACCCGAAGGCTCTGAACCGCCAGCACGGACATCTTCGAAGCCGCATCGTCTGCAACCGAGTACAGGGGCAGCATGATGAGTATGAGAAGGTGGATGAAAGTTTTGGTCATAAAATAAGAACGGATCTTTTTTTGGTTGAAACCATTGACATAACAATACATCCATTATATTGAGGGGTAAATCTGCGGCAGATTATCCGGATAAATGCTTAGCACAGGACCCTTCCCTTATTCAATAGCTAACAAACAGAACAACGGTATTCGACTGAATTGATGCTATCCATGATAAAAATACCCAGAGCCCCCTTAACAGCCGTAATTCTATTTATTTCAGCAGGGTTAAATTCATTTTCCTGGGCCGCAACCCCCGAGGAGCAGGAATGGGAGGTTTTAAACCTTTTCTACAAACCCCATGAGTTGGTGGTATCCGCCACCCACTACCCCAAGCCCTTGTCCCGGGTGGCGGAAAATATTTCCATCGTCACCGCCGAAGAAATCAAAGCCATGAACGCCCACAGCGTGGCCGAGGTGCTGAGCCGGGTTCCCGGTGTTTTTATGGGGGGCTATGACCGGAATTTCGGCAGCACGGCCAATATTCTTATCCAGGGCTCCGGCAAGTACCACACCCTGGTGCTTCTGGATGGTATCCCCTGGAACTATCTGGTGGAAGGAAATGCCGCAACGATCAACATTCCGGTGGGAATCATTGAACGCATTGAAATCATAAAAGGTCCGGCTTCCTCCTCCTGGGGGTCCTCTTTAGGAGGCGTGGTCAATATCCTCACCAAAACCTTTTCAGGGGATAACGACCCTTCAAACCATGCCTATGCCACCTATGGCGAAAATCAGACATCGGATATCCGGGCGGATTTTGTCAACAAACTGGGGAAGGTGGATATCTTCGCCTACGCCGGTCGAATGGATTCCAACGGGCTTCTGGATAAAAAAAGTTTTGAAAACAATAGTTTCTATTCCAAGATTCGCATCCCGATGAGCGACGTTTTAACTTGCGGGATATCCGCAGGCTATAGCGAGCCCGATTTGTTCTATGGAAATTTTTACGATTATGACTTTTCCTCGTCTGCTGATTTGAAATCCTATTTTACGACCGCTTATATGGATGCAAGACTCAGGGATAATCTCAATGTGAACCTTTCCGCTTATTCCTTTCAAAACCGCTATGCACAAAGAGATAAAACCCTTTCCGGGGATTATTGGGGCCTCTCCCCGGATGCCGTCATCCAGGCTTTCAGCCTGAGGGACAACAAATGGGGCGCTAAAGGCAAGGTGGTAGGGGAATATGGAAATCACACGGCTCTGCTGGGAGGAGATCTTGCCTACGGGAAGTTAAAGGATAACACCTGTTTTGCGCCTGAATTCGGCGGAGGGTATTCCATAAAAACAGACGTGAACACTTGGGCCGTGTATTTTAATGATACCATTGCCATGAACCAGTGGGCGATTACGCCCGGAATTCGCTATGATTCCAACAGCACCAGCAAGGATTTTGTCAGTCCCAGCCTGGGAATAACCTTCCAGCCAAACCACCGGGTGATTTTTCGGGCCATGGTCTCAAGGGGTTTTTCCTCACCCCCTTTGGTGTATTCTTCTTCTTATGTCGTCGACCTTATTCCCAACCCGGATCTGAAACCCGAAACCATCAATTCCTACCAGTTGGGCATGGAAGCCGGTATTTCTCTCAAATCCAGACTCAAAATCTCTCTCTTCCATCATGATGTGGAAAATATGTTTTTTAAAGAATATGTCGATTCAGAAGAAAAGTATCGGTATATCAACGCCGTGTCAGACACCCGGCAGGGATTTGAATGCGAACTTCAGGCAAGCCTTTCTTCTCACATTCTGGTGGATTTTGGTGGGACTTATATCCATCAGAGTTCTGAAACCCAAGAGGACCGGAACCTGTCTTCCATCAATTTCGCCATTGCATTCCAACATCCGGAAATCATCAACGCCCGTTTCATGGGGCAATACATGCAGTGGGGCCAGGATCACGGGGACCCATCGAATACCGGCAGCTATGATAATGTCATCTGTGATGTCCATATCAGCAAACCGATTTCAGTTTTCAGATTGGCTGAAACCGAGCTTTTCATCACCGGGCATAATATTTTTAATGGTGCCCTTTACGATGATGTTTATAATAAAAATCCCGAAAGATGGATAGAAGGCGGCTTGCACATAACCTTTTAAATGACGGAAAAGCCAATTTGTTTACCGATATTCTTTTGTTATGCAGTTAAACTCGCTGAAATACCAACAACATCAATCATCAACCTAAAAGGAGAACTAACGATGCAAAATCCGAATCAAAAACCTGGAGACACCAAAAAAGATATCGAAATTAAAGACAAGGGCGTGAGTTTAGAAAACGGAATGAGTGATGATAAATGCTGCGAAAAGTCCATACGCCCTATCCGATAAAAACAGTTACAAAATGCGAGAAGTTCATGGAACTATCCCACTACTTAAAGGTTTATCCATGTAAACAGGACCCCGCCCATGTCATCCTATTTTCCACCAAACAGGCCTCCAAGGTTCGGGTTCATCAAGACACCCTGGAAGCGCTGAAAAAAGAAATTTCCCCGGATCATGAACACGTCCTGGCCCCCCTGGGTATGGTGACGCCCGGCCGGGACCAGGAAATCCGGGAGATGACGGGCTTTTTTGAAACCCGCATCGCCAACAATCAGGCCCTGGATTTCACCATTGTTCTCAATTTGGACTGTAACTTCGCCTGCACCTACTGCTTTGAAGAGGATGTGAAGAAAAAAGCCTACATGTCTTCCGAAACAGCCGACAAGCTCATTCTTTATATTGAAGGACAATTGAAGGCATCAGGCAAAAACCTCCTCGTAGATTTTTACGGAGGCGAGCCCCTGTTGAGCCTGGGCCTTATGGAAGACATGGCCCGGAAATTACAGGCCGTCACCCGGAACCTGGGCAAGACTTTTTCCTTTCGCATGATCACCAATGGCTCTCTTTTTACCCCAAAGGCAGCGGAGAAACTGGTTTTCCTGGGGCTGAGCGGCTTGAAAATCACCCTGGACGGCCCCCCGGACAACCACAACCGGTTCAGGCCCTTTAAATCCGGAGCAGGCAGTTTTGATATCCTTCTGGAGAATATAAAAAACACCTGTGACCTCACCCGGATTGAAATCGGGGGCAACTATTCAGAGTCCAATTACCCCCGGTTTGTGGAGCTCCTGGACCTTCTTGCCCAATCCGGCCTGACCCCGGAAAGGGTTCCCGGGGTGAAATTCGACCCCATCTTCAAGCCCGCCTCCAAAACCATTGCCGGCAGGAACCCCGATCTCGGGTGCAAGTCCGTGAACGAGCCCTGGATTCTGGAGGCGGAAAAGCTCCTTCGGGGAGAAATCCTAAAAAGGGGTTACGATACACCCAAACCCACCCCCCTTTGCTGCATGATAGAAAACCCGGATTCCCTGGTGGTGAACGTGGACGGCAAATTCTACAAATGCCCCTGCTTCATTGAGCTGGAAGACTATTGCGTTGGAAGTCTCGACACCGGGATATCCGATTACCGGAAGCAATATGGCCTGGATGTTTGGAAAAACCCCGATTGTCTTGCCTGTGAATATCTCCCCCTGTGCTTCGGCGGATGCCGCCATTCCACCTATGTGGATACCGGAAAGATCAACGGGTTATCCTGCCAGAAACCCTATCTGGACTCGGCCCTGGAAACCCTGGTGATTCAGGATCTTTCGTTGAGGAAACCCTGAATCTTTTCTCCTCTTTTTCTCTTTCCAGGGCAACTCCAAAATCTCAAACCTTTAAACGAGCGGAATAGAGGGCCTGTTTGAAAAGCTTATGCTGTCTGAGCCATTTAGGAGGCCTTGGGTAAGCGCCTTTGCCGGTTTCATTCAGCAGCCCATCAAGAGGTTCACAACCCATTGTCTTTGATAGTTTACACTGCGCTTGCCTTAGGCATCCTTGGTGGCGAGTTCATAAGATTTGCAAACAGGCCCTCTATGGAGCGGTTTCCATTGGATCATTTCGATCATTTCTTGCATCCTCCCCGGAAAAGTTTTAAAATCGTGCCTATCTTTTGGAACAAACAACTTCACCGGAGGATGTTTATGGCGGTTCATGATTCCCGAAACACCCGGTTCACTCCGGAACAGGGCCGATTGCTTGTCCGGCTGGCCAGAAACACCATTGCAAGGACCCTGGGCAAACCGCTTTCCCATGAGGATGAGCTGGAAAAGCAACTGGCCGGAACGCCCTTTGACAAAAAATGCGGTACCTTTGTCACCCTGAATAAAAACCATCAGCTTCGCGGATGCATCGGCAGCCTGTCTTCCAATGCGTCCGTCAGCCAGGGGGTTCGTGACAATGCCCTGAATGCCGCTTTTCATGACCCCAGGTTTTCCTCCCTTTCCAAAGACGAGCTGGATGACGTTACCATCGAAGTGAGTGTTCTCACCGAACCCGAACTCCTTTCCTATGTAAACGCAGCGGACCTGGTTTCCAAACTTCGTCCCCGGGTGGATGGCGTAATTCTGTCCAAAGGCTATGCCCGGGCCACTTTTCTACCCCAGGTCTGGGAACAGCTTCCCAAGCCCGAAGATTTTCTCAGCCATTTATGCCGGAAAGCCGGTCTTTCGGAGAATGAATGGAAAAAATCCCGGCTGGAGGTTTCCACCTACCAGGTGGAATATTTTGAAGAGGAATGAACCGAAGAATGAGATGAACCGGTGAAAACCGACGCATCTCCATGACGGCCTTAACAATAAGGAGGACAACATGACATCCCCGGTTACAGTGACAAAACTGCTTAGCATGAAGCAAAAGGGTGAAAAAATCGTGGCGTTGACCGCCTACGACTTCCCGTTTGCGAGGATTCTGGATGGCTGCGGGGTCCATGTGATCCTGGTGGGGGATTCCCTGGGGAATGTTGTCCAGGGAAAGGCCAATACCCTGCCGGTCACCATGGATGAAATGATCTACCACACCCAGATGGTGGCCCGGGCTACGGAAAACGCCCTGGTGGTGGGGGACATGCCCTTCATGTCCTACCAGACGAGCATCAAACATGCCATTAAAAACGCAGGCCGCTTTCTAAAGGAAGCCGGGGCTGCGGCCATCAAACTGGAAGGCGGGGCTACCGTAAGCGAAACCATTCGGGCCATCTCCGCAACGGGGATTCCGGTTCAGGCCCACATTGGACTGACCCCGCAATCCATCCATCAGATGGGAGGGCATAAGGTTCAGCGGGATGAAGACCGGCTCATGCAGGATGCCCTGAAGGTCCAGGAAGCCGGGGCTTTTTCCGTGGTGCTGGAGGGAATTCCGGCGGATATTGCCGGGAAAATCACCAAGGCCCTCACCATTCCCACCATCGGGATCGGCGCGGGACCGGACTGCGACGGCCAGATTCTGGTTTTGCACGACATGCTGGGCCTCACGGACCGGCACCTTCCGAGATTCGTAAAACAATACGCCCGGCTCATGGATAACGCCAAGGCGGCCGTAACCCTCTACCAGGACGAAGTCCAAACCGGCAGGTTTCCGGCCAAGGAGCACTGCTATTAAACCCCCATCGGAGGTGCCTTATGAACAAACCCGGTTTTGCCATTGTAGGGTGCGGACGCCTGGGAACCAACCTTGGAAAGCATTTGGTTCAAGCCGGATATCCCCTCACGGGATTGACCAGCCGAAGCCTGCCTTCCGCCGTGGAGACTGCGGAAATTATCGGGTCCGACTGCTACGGTGAGCCCCTGTGGAAAATGACAAAATCCGCAGATGTGGTTTTTATCACCACTCCGGACGGCATGATTCGGGAAGTTTTCCAAGCCCTGGCGGAAAACAACGGTTTCAAGCCGGGAGCCTTGGTGATGCATTGCAGCGGGGCCCATCCCTCCACCCTTTTATCCTTTGGCAGGGACTTGGATCTTTTCAGGGGCTCCATGCATCCCCTTCAGAGCTTTGCCTCAAAGAACATGTCGGGAAACCCTTTCAGCGGGATTGTCATTTCCGTGGAAGGAACCCCCGAAGCTGTTTCCGTGGCCTCTCAAATGGCCATGGATCTGGGGGCAAAATGCCTCCCGATATCCACACGGGGGAAAACCCTCTACCATGGGGCTGCGGTGGTGGCGTCCAACTACCTGGTCACCCTGATGGATCTGGCGGTTCAGCTCATGAAAACCGCCGGCATTCCATCGAATGAGGCGTACAATGTCTTAAAGCCCCTGATCCTGGGAACCCTGTCCAATATCGAAAAATCAGGGATTCACAGCGCCCTCACGGGTCCTGTGATGAGGGCGGACCTTGAAACCGTTCAGCGGCACATCACAGCCATTCTGGCCCAGGTGCCCGAATATATCGATCTTTATAAAACCCTTGGCCGGTACACCGTGGATATCGCGCAAAAAAAGGAGGCCATTACCCCGGACCAGGCCGGGGACATGAAAAAGCTTTTTAAAACCTGATGGGCTTAAATCAAATGCAGCTCCAATGGCGAATCCAGTTTTTCATTGGCGTTTTTCAACTGGGCCTCCCCGGAAATCACTGCAACGCCCCGCTGGTTTTTGTCGGTTTCAAAATATTTTTCCGCCACATCCTGGACCCTTTCCGGGGTCACGGAGAGTACACCCTCCTTGAACGTCTGCCGGGCTTCATCGGACAACCCCACAATTTTTCTGAAAAAAGCCTTCTGGCCGGAAGCACCGGGGGCATCGGGCCGGTCGATTTCCGAACAGCCCTGAAGAATGGCCTCCTTGATATTCCCCGCATCAAAAGCCCCGGTTTTTATAAACCCCAGAATGCCTTCGAAAACATTCAGGGTCTGAACAATATGGGGATCCCGGTACGACCCCACACTGAAAATCCCCTCCTCAAAATTATACACGGCCATGCCGCCGTAGGCCCCGCCTTTTTCCCGGATTTCCCGATGAAGGTACAGGGCCCGGAGCAATTTGCTGAGCACAAACAGGACGGGTCCGTCTTCATGGAGCATGCCCGCTGTTCTGAAGGATTGGGCCACAAAGGAAACCGCGGAGGTGGTGCTCCAGCCCTCCCGGGGAACCTTCGCATCCAGGGTCAATCCGGAAAAGGAATCTTTTTTGCCAGCAGGGTTTGCGCCGGAAAAAACCAGCTCGGCCAGGGGAATGGCGTGGCTTACAGCATCCTCATCCCCCACCAGGGCGATTTGGACGTTGCTTCCCGCAAACAGGTTTTCCCCAAGGCTTCCCAGTTGTTTCGAAATGCCCTCAAGGCTTTCCCGGTTCAGATCTTCGGTAATTTTTTTAATATACCGCAGTTGATGGATCCCGTGCCACTGTTCGGACAGAAACGCGGCTTTGGAAAAGAATCGGGCCGCAAGGCTCATGGCCAATTGGTGCCCGGCCTGGACCACTCCGGCCTCCAAGCCCGAACGGTACTGAAGCAGCAGGGCTTTGAGCCGGTCCAGATCGGCCATATCACACCGGCCAGCCAGTTCCTTGATAATATCGAAAAGTTTATCCGTGTTCCGATTGAGGCATTTTCCGCTTAAAGAAAAAAAGGGCATGCAGCCATGGGGCGCAACATATCCGGTTCGGGCATGGGCTGCCATGTGAACGCCCCCGGTATAAGCGCTCATGGCTTTGGCCATTTCAACATAATCATGATCCGCTGTTCCCATCTTGGAAAAAACATAGCTGAAAAAGGGGATCAAGGGAAACAGTGCCTGATCCATGCCCTCCATGCCGATGACCGAGGAAAAATAGAGAAGTCCCGAGGTGGGCAGACTGTACACGGTAACGGGTTCCTTGCTCAATCCCGAGGCGGCCACCCGCCTGACCTCGGGCGGAATATCGTCAATCTCAAGGGTGGGCAGACAGGAAAGATCCTCCTTCCCGTCCTGAAGCTGTTCCAAGGCCATCTGATCCTTTTTGATTTTCTCGACGGTTTCCGGCGTTAGAGTCTTTTGCAGGCCGGCCAGCTCCCGGGTCACTCGATCCGTCTCCATTTTTTCCATGGTTGAATCCGGCACCAGTTTCATGAGAACCCGGTGGGGATTCTCCAGGAGGAACCGGCGAATCAATTCCTCAAAATACGGTCCTTGGGCCAGCTCATGGCGAATATGGGCAAGGTTTTCATCAAACTGGATCACGCCTTCCGGGTTCCCGCCGTGAAACCAGCTTCCTGCAAAGATGAGCAGGAGCTGCAACCCATAGGGATACGGAGCGTTGGTGACTTCCTTCCGGTGAAGCTCCATCTGGTGAATGGCGGATTCGATCAGGTCCTTTTCTATGCCGTTTTTTTGCAGATCCGTTAGAACCCCTAAAATCAGGTCCTGAATCTTTAAAGCTTCAGATTCCGCCACATCCTTCAATCCGCAGGCAAAGAGGGTGTCCCGGTTGTCCCGGTCAAACCCGGTGCCATCGCTTAAAGCGCTGCCCAACCCCGAGTCAATGAGGGCCTTTCTTAACGGGGAACCGGCATTGCCCAAAAGAATATTCTCCAGAAGAGTCATGCCCAGAACGTTCACGGCATCATTGATATCCGCCGTAAGCCAGGCCAGGCAGACCTGGTTTTTCTTTGCGGGATCTTCCTGTTCGCTCAAGGGATAGGTGAAGCGGAATGTTTTGGGTTCCTGCCATCGCTTCTGAGCCGGCACCTCGGATTCGGGGTCCAGGGCGCTGAATTGCTTGAGCACCTTCTCCTCGATGATCGAAAGATGGTTTTGAAGGGGCAGATTGCCGTAGGTATAAAAAAAAGCGTTGGCCGGATGGTAGAATCTGGCATGAAAAGCCTTGAGCTGTTCATGGGTCAATGCCGGTATTTCCTCCGGATCTCCCCCGGAGTTGTACCGATAGGTGGTGTCCGGATACAGGGCGTTCATGAGGGATCTTGCCATGACCTGGTTGGGTGAAGACATGGCCCCTTTCATTTCATTATACACCACTCCCTTATAAACCAGCTGTTCATCCCGGGCAGGACCTTCCAATTCAAGGCGGTGGCCTTCCTGCTTAAAAGAAAGTTCGTCCAGAAGGGGGAAAAAAGCCGCATCCAGATACACCTCCATGAGGTTGTAGAAATCCTTTTCATTCTGGGAGCAATAGGGATACATGGTCCAGTCCGATGCAGTGAAGGCGTTCATGAAGGTGTTCAGACTTCGTTTGATCATGGAGAAAAAAGGATCGCGAACCGGGTAGTTTTTGGAACCGCAAAGGGCCGTGTGCTCAAGAATGTGGGCCACCCCGGTGGAGTCTCCCGGGATGGTTTTAAAGGCTACGGAAAAGGTGTTTTCAGTATCCTGGTTGCTGATGTGAATGTGTCTTGCCCCCGTGGGCCGGTGGATCAGGCAATAGAGGATTGCCCGAATTTCTTTTAAATGAATGACTTTTTGAATCTCATGGTTTCCCATGGATACGCCTTGGGTCAGCCCCGGATTATTGGGATCTGCTTGCTCGTTCATGATTTTCTCCTGCTTTGCTTGCTTTGATAGTAGAAGGACCCCGGAGTTTTAAACCGTATAAACCCCCCGGTTTTTTCTTCGAATCTTTCCTGTTCGGTTCAACTGGTAGATGATATTGCGCAGTTTTTTTTCATCAAAACCGGTTTTGGCCTGAATCTGGGCAATCCCCATGCCCTGGCTTTCTTTTTTTATGATTTCAAGGACCCTGTCCGATGCGGTGGAGAGATTTTTCCTCTGCTTGCTCAAGGGGGCTCCTGTGGGAGGCGCAGCATTCAACATGGCCTTCATCACCTGCTCCATCCGGTTGATCTGGTCCGAAAGCTTATCCAGATCCTTCTTGGTGGGTATGCTGTAATATTGCAGAAAAAATTTGACCATGCCATCAAAACTTATGGGTTTTCCCTTTTTTCTCGCCATAAGCTCCTCCCTGTTTTTCGAAAAATGATTGTTTCCCGTAGGAATTGACGTTATACAAAACGTCAATTGTTATTTTATGCTAACATGTATGGAGCGAAAAAAAAATAATTATGAAAGAAGAGATGGAATCCACGAGCCCTGAATTCTCCCGCAAGGATAAAAGCATCTCCATGAAAAAAAAAGACCTGCCCCTTCTTGCCCGGATAAAATCCTATTTTAACCCCCAGGATTTTGTAAACCGGTTAAAGCATTTGAACGGAGATCCGCATGATGTGGCCTTGGGCATGGCCATTGGGGTTTTCATCGGAGTGACCCCCACCATTCCCCTGCATATGGTTCTGGCGATTTTTCTCGCTCTTGTTTTTCGAGCCAGCAAGCCTGCGGCCATCATTGGTGTTTGGATCAGCAATCCTGTCACCATTCCCATTTTTTACATCGGCAGTTATAAAGTCGGGGCCTTTATCCTGGGTCACTCCATGCCCTTTGACATGAAATACGATTCCATTGTTGAACTTTCCAAGGTGGGCCTGGACGTCACCCTGGCCATGCTTCTGGGGGGGGTGGTCATAGGAGTTCCACCGGCCATAGCTTCTTATTATATCACTCGAAGGCTGATGAACCACTACCGGTTGAAAAGAGAGCAGCAAAGCAGATGACCTCCCCAAGACATCTTCTCACCGCCTGGGATTTAAAACCGGATAAGAACCTCGGGCAGAATTTTCTGATTCAACCGGCCACGTCTTCGGCCATTGTAAAGGCCTGTGGAATTTCTTCCGAGGATTCGGTTCTGGAAATCGGGGCCGGGTTGGGGGCGCTCACCCTGCCCCTGGCCAAAGCCGCAAAAGAAGTTTTTGCGGTTGAAAAAGATGGAAAACTCGTAGCCCTGCTAAAAAACGAGCTGGCTCTGAACCCCATGGATCATGTGCATATTCTGGAAGCCAGCATTCTGACCCTGGATTTGGACTTCCTGCTGGATAATGTTCCAAATAAAATCATTGTGGCGGGAAACCTGCCCTATAATATTTCTTCCCAGATTCTCATTCGGCTCATGGCCTTTCGCCACCGAATAAAACATGCGGTGGTCATGCTCCAGAAGGAGCTGGCCCTGCGCATCATGGAACCTCCGGGAAGTCGGCAGTACGGCAGAATCAGCGTTATGCTTCAATATTGCGCGGAGATTCAAAAGGTCATGGACGTTCGTGCGGATCAGTTCTTCCCAAAGCCCCGGATCGACTCCCTGGTCCTTATGATCCGGTTTAAAGCCACCCCGGACTTTCCGGCCAAAAACGAGGATTTCTTATTCAAAGTCATCAAGGCCGCCTTCGGCCAACGGCGAAAAACCCTGAAAAACGCCCTTCAAAACAGTGAATTGCAGGTGGGTGGGGAAATGGCGGAAAAAACCCTGGTTCTTTCGGGCATTGATCCGAAAAGAAGGGCCGAAACCCTCAGCGTTGAAGAGTTTGTAAGGCTCAGCAACACCCTGGAGACCTCAAGCTGAGGAAAGGGCCGAAACCGGCAGAATGTTTTTATCGCCAAACCTATCCCGGACCATTCGAGACAAAGCAATAAAAACCTCACTTCCTTCATGGGAGGCTTTTTGCTTTCCATCCGAAAGGGCTTTTAAGCTTTGCGTAACCTCCTGCAGGGTTCCTTTGATTTCACCGGCATACAGTTTAAGTTTATTCTGCATGAGGTTGTACAGGACCACCGAAGTGATCCGGACCCTGCCGTTCTCCGGCGTTTCGATTTGTCCCCAAATATCGTGGTGGAGCATCTGGAATTTTTTCGGCACAGGCTTAAGATCCAATATTTCGGCATAAAGCGTGAGCGCTTCGCGAATGCCGTCCAAATAATCCCTTTCCAGGGAGGAGATTCCGTCCTGCTCGATGGCTTCAATATCCTGTCGCGTGAAGGATAGATCCAGGGTTTCAAGGCATTCTTTTTGAACCCGCCACAAGGAAACCTCTTTTTTACTCACAAGCACATCGGTGTCCCTCAGGATCTTCACGGCATTTCGGATACTGACCATTTCCTTGATCGTGGGACTTTTTCTTAACGCTACGTCGTCCGGGGTCGTGTGATAGATGGGCAGATCATTGTCCAGAACCAGGATTTCGTTCTTTTCCTCGCCGGTTTTCAGGACGAACAATTCAAGGTTTCTAAGCTCCATGGGTTTGAAGGCCGTGTTATGAAGAAGTTTTTTCATGGTCTCCAGATCCAGCTTCGCTCCGCTTTCATAGGTTCCCAGGCTGCCTCGAACAGTTCGTGCCATTTGGTCGATTTCAATTTTTTTCAAAAGATTTTCTATGAATGTCATAACCGCCTCCAACCTTCCGTTATTCCAGCTTTTTAAACTGCAAAGTGTTCAAAAGGCATGATCCGGACCTGTTTATACAATAATCGCAGGTTATAAAAAAGAGATCTTTTCCCTTTTTATTGAAAATGACTATCACCTTGATTTTCTGTTGTCGATTATGTATAAAATTTTTTAAAGTCCGATAACGGCGTTTTTAAATCTTTTTAATTGAAAAAGGACCGAATCATGGAAAAAACCGTGCAACTCATCTATGAAGGAAAGACCTACGAATTTCCTCTCATCACCGGCTCGGAAGGGGAAAAGGCCATCGATATCGGCTCCCTGAGAAAACAAACCGGTCTGGTCACTTTGGATCCGGGTTATGCCAATACAGGAAGCTGTTTGAGCGCCATCACCTTCATGGACGGGGAGAAAGGGATTCTAAGATACCGAGGGATTCCCATTGAAGAATTGGCGGAAAAATCAAGTTTTGTGGAAACCTCCTTTCTGCTGATCAACGGGCACTTGCCCTCTCGCGAAGAACTTAAAAATTTCTCCGTGATGCTCAATGATCAATCCCTGGTTCACGAGGACATGAAAGTTTTTTTCCAGAATTTCCCCAGGGCCTCTCATCCCATGGGGACCCTTTCCTCCATGGTCACGGCCTTGCGAAGCTTTTACCCCGAGCTTCAAAATGTGGAGGAGGAACTCAATATGACGGTCACCCGGCTTTTATCCAAGGTGAGAACCATGGCCACCATGAGTTATAAATTCACTCGGGGGCATACCATTGTTTATCCCAGACCCGATCTGTCCTATTGTGCAAACTTTCTCAACATGATGTTCAACTCCCCGGTCAAACCCTATGTTATTGATGATGACGTTAAAAAAGCCCTGGAGGTTTTCTGGATTCTCCATGCCGACCACGAGCAGAATTGCTCCACCTCCACGGTTAGAATGGTGGGCTCCGGCCAGGCCAATTTCTATGCCTCCATCTCCGCAGGCATGTCCGCCCTCTGGGGACCTCTTCACGGCGGCGCCAACCAGGCGGTGATTGAAATGCTGGCCCAATTGCACAGGGAAAAAGGGAGTGTCAAACAAATCGTGGCCCGAGCCAAGGACAAAAATGATCCCTTCAGATTGATGGGCTTCGGCCACCGGGTCTATAAAACCTATGATCCAAGGGCGAAAATCATCAAAGTTCTCGGGGACAAGCTTTTGGACAAGCTGGCCGTTTCCGATCCTTTGCTGGATCTTGCCGTGGAACTGGAAGCCGTTGCTTTAAGTGACGATTATTTCATTGACCACAACCTTTATCCCAATGTGGATTTTTACAGCGGGATTGTTTTGCGGGCCATCGGTATCCCCACGAACATGTTCACCGTGATGTTCGCCATCGGTAGACTTCCCGGGTGGATCGCCCAATGGAAGGAAGGTTTTGACGACCCCAAGGGTAAGCTGAACCGGCCCAGGCAGATTTATACCGGCAACAATGAGATGCACTATATTCCCATTGATCAAAGATAACACCTTCACTTTATAAGGACGGCCAGGCATGGAACATGATGCATAATCAAACCAACAAGCAAATTCTGGTCATCGATGATGAGGAAAACATTCGTCAGATTCTCTCCATTATTCTGACCGATGCGGGATATGGCGTGGATATCGCCGCAGACGGTGAGACCGGAATACGGAAGGTCGGCGAAAAGGTCTATAACTTTATTCTCTGTGACATTAAAATGCCCAATATGGACGGCATCACCTTTCTGCAGACAGCGGGAGATTTGATTAAACACACCACCGTCATCATGATGTCCGCCTTTGCCACCATGGATCGAGCCCTGGAAACCATTAAGATGGGGGCCTACGATTATGTCCAGAAGCCCTTCCATGCAGAAGAGATTATTCTGGTTCTCAAAAAAGCGGAAGAAAGAGAACAGCTTCGAAGGGAGAACGTCGCCCTGAAAGAGCGGGTCAAAGAAATCGAACAGAACTTTGAATTCGGAACCATGGTTGCCAAAAGCAAGTCCATGCAGGCGGTTTTTGCTCTGGCCAAGAAAATGGGGCAGAA
>Ga0180732_1001325_pt1 | contig 15703 bp, 19 predicted proteins | sample KR11_01MetaG_FD_148674 | JGI IMG/M metagenome (GOLD analysis project Ga0180732, IMG submission 148674) | Groundwater microbial communities from the Olkiluoto Island deep subsurface site, Finland - KR11_0.1 MetaG | ecosystem: Environmental > Aquatic > Deep subsurface > Groundwater | place...
AAATATTAGACTGCTCTAGTGTAGTGCGTCATAAATAACTTGACATTTAAAAGGATGTATGTTATGCTTATTTCAAATGAACATATCAGAACGTATTATTTTAGATCCTCAAGAACAGGCAACCATCCGCCTCTGGGCTCACGGGAAAAGCTTCCCCCTGCGATTGGTACAACGCGCCCAAATCATTCAGATGGCAGCCGATGGAATCTTCAGCCACGACATAGCTTGCCGCCTGGGGATTTCCCGTCCTACGGTTCAACTCTGGCGGCAGCGTTTTTTGTCCTTCCGCTGCGCCGGGTTGGAAAAGGATGCGCCCCGTCCTGGTCGTATCCCCAAAATTTCGAAAGCGAAAATCAAAGCGGTGGTCGAAGCCACTCTAGAGACAACGCCTCCCCATGCGACGCACTGGAGTACGCGAACCATGGCAAAAGCTCAGGGCTTAAGCGAAGCGACGATACGTCGGATATGGAAGCAACACAACCTGAAGCCACATCTGGTCAAAACCTTCAAACTCAGCCGCGACAAGCACTTTGTCGAAAAGTTGTACGACATCGTTGGATTATATCTGAATCCTCCGGACAAATCGCTGGTTCTGTGCGTGGACGAAAAGAGTCAAATCCAGGCTCTGGACAGGACCCAGCCGGGTCTGCCGCTAAAGAAAGGCCGGTGCGGAACGATGACTCACGATTACAAACGCAACGGCACGACCACCTTGTTTGCGGCCTTAAGTATGCTGGACGGCAAAGTTATCGGCAACTGCATGCCGCGTCATCGACACCAGGAGTTTATCCGTTTCCTCAAGCAAATAGATGGAGAAACCCCGTTCGGACTGGATCTTCATTTGATTGTAGACAATTACGGTACCCACAAACATCCGCGAGTGAAGTCCTGGCTCAAACGGCATCCCCGGTTCCATCTACACTTTACACCAACTTCCAGTTCCTGGTTAAATCTGGTCGAACGCTGGTTTCGCGAGATCACCGACAAACGGATACGACGCGGTTCTTTTCAAAACGTCTCAGCCTTGATCAAAGCTATCAAAGACTACCTGGAAAATCACAACCAAAATCCAAAGATTTTCGTCTGGAGCGCTCCGGTGGAGCGTATTTTGGCGAAGATCGCCAAATGTAAAGAAGCGTTGGACGCACTACACTAGCTGAATTGTTTCACCTTCCATTACTACTCCAGCGATTGAATCAATTCTCTCTACTCTATCATATACACTTTCCACACTGTCAAATAAATCTACTTCACCGAAATCTTCAATTTGACTTATCACTTGCTCACCAACACCTTCATATACGGCGAATTTTACCTGCGTGCTTTCTACAGTCGGTACAAATATTCTAATTACGAATGCAAAAATCACTGCATAGAAAATAACAAATACCATCAGACGATCCCTTGTTGCTATAGTGAAATCTTTTATAATCATACTCCATATTTTTCTCATTATGCTCCCTCCTTCATCAGCTTCTTAGTTACAAGAAAGTGACATAATGCATATGCGATAATATTCATGCCCACGAGTGTTATGACTTGTCTACCTAAGTCAATTCCCGTAGGAAACAATATTTCTTTTATGCTATATAGTGCTGGAAAAGACGGTATCCACTCAATATAAAAAGGTGAAAAGCTAGGAATTAAAATTGTAAAAATTGGTAGCATACTTATTATTAACACACCCATCACTACAAATATGTATTCAGATATGTTGCTGAAAAATGTAGCTATGCTCATTCCCATAAATCCGAATAGTGCTATGCCTAGCATTAATATAGGAATTAGTGCTAAGAAATTAACTTCAAAACCTATCGTCAGTAGTATTAACAGCAGTGCATATACAATCCCTTTTGTGATAAAAGCAAGAGTTTTGGACACAATATATATTGCTGTACCCGTTGGTGTAATACGATATGCTTTAATACTTCCTTCAGCTTTTTCTTCAAACATAAATACTGCACTTAGGAAAAAGCTAAACATTACTACTTCGTAGGTTAAAAATATAGGTATCAACATCTTATTTTGAGGAATTGGCTCTACTCTATCCCCTAAAAATTTCGTTGAGTATTGAGCGTCTACACTAACACCCGCCATATTTAATATCATATTTCTAAGCGATGCACGAATTAAGTTCACATTTTCTTCTCTCATATTTTCACCGTGAACAATTGTAAAACGTGGTTCATGTATAGTTCCTTCAAAAACTATTCCCACTTGTGTTTCTTTGTCTAAAATAAGTTGTTCAAGTTCTTCAATATTACTTATAAATACTACGTTGTCTACATTTCTTCCCTCAAGCGCACTCTCCATTATATGACCTTTACTATTGTCTACAAAGTACATAGTTATTTCGTGTTCAATAGAATCTGTTATTACAAAATGATACAAAATGAGAAAAATAATTATTGTACCCATCATTAGCCATGCAAAAGAGTTTCTTAAAAGTAATTTCATATCTTGAACGTATAAATTAAAAAGTTTGCTCATTATATGAGCCCCCTTCCGGTCAACTTAATGAATGTTTGCTCTAGAGTTGCCTCCTGTGAATGTATTGTTTGAACTTCCTTGTTTAAGATAATTTTATTAAGTTGTTTTTTATCCTCTTCATTGTCTAAGAAAAATACTGACTTTTTTATTCCCTTTTCACCTGCAAACTCGACTACTACAGATTTTTCTCCATGTTTCATTTTCAAGTTTCTCGGTGTATCCATAGCTACGATTTTCCCTTCATTCAGGAAAGCAACTCTATCGCAAAGATCATCAGCTGCAAACATATTATGTGTAGTCAAAAAAATCGTACAACCTTCTTCTTTTTTGCGTTTTATCAACTGTCTGATTTGACTCGCTGTCGTTGGATCAAGTCCTGATGTAGGCTCATCTAAATAGAGTATTTTAGGGTTGTTAATTAAAGAACGAGCAAAAACTATTCTTTGCATCATGCCTTTTGAATAATTAGCAACTCTTTTATTTGCGTCAGCTCTCAATCCTACCATATCCAGTAGTTCCATTGGGTCAGCAGTTGGTACATCAAACAAACCAGCAAAGTACTTTAGATTTTCATAGCCAGTCAATTTTGTGTATAAATTGTGAAACTCAAATGAAACTCCTATGTTGTTATAAAATTCCGACTTCATTTTTGTAATAGAATTGCTTTCATACAACACCTCACCTTTTTGTAGCTTTAGCAGACCTGTCATAATATTTTGCGTAGTACTTTTGCCTGCACCGCTTGGTCCTAAAAATCCAAATACCTCTCCTTTCTTAATGTTAAAAGACACATCATTTACCGCATACTGCTCCTTCCCAGTATAGTCGTGATACAAATTCTCAACACTTATCATTTTCATTCCTCCCTTTGACTTGTTTTTACTTTGTTTATAATAGATTCCATAGTAGATAGATACACTTGAGGCTCATTTAAACATTTTTCACCTTATTTAATTCCAGTAAAGCCATTTGCTTTTCCTCCTTTACTAAATTCTTAAGTCTTTTAATTATTTATTATAAACAGCCTCTCTCCTTATTCGCTCTAATTACCCTTAATCTTTTATTTTTTTAGTTTCTCTTGAAAATTTTTCAACATCTCCCGGTTGACTATATTAATAGTTCCTTTTTTGGCTCCCAGGATTCTTTCCATAGCATCTTCGTAAACCTCAATCTCTTTTACCATCTTATCCATGTTTTCAGGTTTTTCGTCTAATTCTAAAAAAAGTTTACTTGTTGTATCACCTAACATCCACCCTAACTCGAAGAATAACTTCGCTGCTTCATAAGGATAGGGAGTGTTAAATAATTTCTCTTTTACTCCTTGTTCTATAATTTTAGCAAATTCAGGCACCAATAATTCTACATTACTCTTATATATTTTATACCTAAGGATTAAATTATCCTTTTCGTATAGTATTTTTAACATTAGTTTTATTAGATGAATATTTTCTAATTTTATATTACCAGCAATAGAGTAAGCTTTTTCTAATTTATTGATGGCATCTAAATCCTTCTTTTCAACTATTTTTTTTATTTCTATCTGAATTTTATCGGTCATTCTTTTAACTAATTTGTCCAGCAAGTCTTCTTTGGATTTAAAATAATAATAAAAGGTACCCTTGGCTACGCCTACTTTTTTGATAATATTATCAACAGAAGTTTTTTCATATCCTTGAGTTAGAAAGAGTTCTTGAGCGGCATCAAGAATTTCGTTTTTTCGTTCGTAGTATTCTTTAGTAATTCTTGCCATAATTCATTTCCTTTTCTCTTTTTCCTTTTATAGACTGACCGTCAGTCTAATAATAACATACATTTTCTTCCCTGTCAAATTTATAAATATAGTATCGAGTTAAGAAAGCGAAAGAAAAGATAGAAAAAGTAGTATTCTTCTTTCTAACTACCCCACTAAAGTTTACACTAACTTCGTATCGCGTATTGCGTTAAGAAAATAGAAAAAAATCAGGGAAAATAAGAAGGATAAATATAACGTATTGCGTATAGAAATTCAGTAATGTGTAATATGTAATAAGTGATAAGTAGATACGATAAAATTTAAAAACCAGAAGCAAGAAATAAATCGTATTGCGTATTGTGTGAAGAGAAAAAGAAGTTGCAAGCAAGTAGGGGCGTATTGCAATACGCCCCTACTATAATGATGGATTCCCTCTGCAGTTTACCCTGCTAAGTTAGTATCTGCTAAGCAGGGTTTACCCTCACGAAAGTAGGTTTTGATTATGTAATTAGCTGATTACGGAACAGTAAGAAAGGTTCATCGAGATAATGTATTGACGCTCACACGAGGCAAGCCCCGTGGATTCTTGCTTCAGTGACACCCACTGCCTTGCGGCTGCAACCTTAGCATCTCCACAAGCGTTAATTCCCGTCCGCCCGACGGTATAGTCGTTTCGGTGCTTAGCCCGGAGTGACCAGCTAATTATTATTATACCAGCCATTCATCCCGAAGACAAGCCCATCGGGTTTTCTTCTAACTACCCCACTAAAGTTTACACTAACGGGTTTTCTGGCTTAAAATTTATAACAAATGTTGTTATAAAAATTAATTAGTAGTTATAAATTTCAGCTTACCAAATACTGCGTTTGCTTCAATCTCCAAATATCCTTGATTAACATTAACATTTCCTATCTTATATTCTTTAGAACTAAATATCACTGATGATTTATCTGGCAACTCCAATTCACCAAAGGCAGAACTCGCTTTAATCAATGTAGGGATATCAGGATTAAGGATAACTTTTCCATCTGCGAATATGGTATTAACCTCTATCTTCTTTACCTCATCTTCTATCTTCACTTTTGATAAATCGACTGTACCTGAGGCAAATATAATATTATATTCATCCTGAACTTCTGAAACCCTGATTATTCCTTCTCTAAAGACAATGTTTCTACTATCTTGAAAACCAAAACCGTTAAAAAGGATAAATACTCCGAATAAAACAATAACAATTCCTACTATTAATTTAAATATGTTAATATTGAAATTAAAAAAACTATTCAGAAGTAAAATTATACCTACTGTTAAAAATATAATTCCCATAAAAACTCCACCAAATAATCTCATTTTACCCCTCCTCTTTTTTTCTAATAGATGGTGATTTCTCTAACTCATATTATTTCTTATTTTAAACAATATATAACTTAACACCGATATTTTTGACAATCTCTTCACACTCTTTGGAAATTCCTGAATCAGTGATAACAATATCAAAATCGGTAAGGTCTGCAAAGTGCGAAATCTTAATTTTCCCAAATTTTGAAGAATCTACTAATAAAATTTTAGTATCCGAAGATTCAATAACTGCTTTCTTGGTTTCCTTCTCGTAATCAGTTGCACAGGTGACTCCTAATTTTTCAGATACGCCTGCAGCTGAAATAAAAGCTTTATTAGCCCTTATCTTTTTTATTACCTCTATCCCTTCCGGACTTTCGAACATTAGGGTATTATTATGAAAATAGCCTCCCGGAAAAACTAATTTCCAATTCTTATTCTCGTAAACATTAAACAAAATATTTAGAGTATAACATATAACAGTTAGGGGTATATTTTCCGGAATAAATTTAGGGAGATTTTCGGTAGTAGAGCCGGTATCTATAATAATCACATCATTAGGGTCTACCAAAGAAGCTGCCTTTCGAGAAATTTTAATCTTCTCTTCTAACATCAAGGATTCTGCAGTTTGAATTAAATACTTTTCTTCATCTTTCTCAATCGGGGAATTCCTCTTTAGAACAGCACCCCCCGGGATAAGAGTAACAACATTATCAATTGATAGTTCTCTAAGGTCTCTTCTGATAGTCATCTCTGAAACTTCTAATCTTTTAGACAAATCTTTGATGTTCGCAAAACCATCAACTGATAATCTATTTAATATATAATTAGTCCGATAATTTTTACCTGCCATATCATCTCTCTTTTTTTATGATTATAAAATTCTTGCTAAACCGTTTCCTTTTACATTTCCGGCATTGGCTTCATCTGTATCCAGATGAAGGGCTAATTTGCTTTTTTGAGAAACCCTGATTACCACATCCTTATAAATAACTCCATGTTCTCCTGATACTTCCACCTGAACTCTATCACCATTCTTTACCTGATAATATTCTGCATCTTTAGGTGTCATGTGGATATGACGAGCGGCTCGAATAGCTCCTTCTGAAAGAGTTAAAACGCCTTTTGGTCCGATAAAAATGATGGGCGGAGAGCCTTTTATATTCCCCGATATTCTGGTAGGAAGGTCTAATCCTAAAAAATATCCATCGGTAATAGATAATTCTGCTTGCGTATATTCTCGAAGGGGGGCAAGAATCCTTACCTTTTCAATAACTTTCATATTCGCGCCAACTATACTAACCCTCTCATTGCTGGCAAATTCTCCGGGCTGAGATAAATCACGTAATTTGCTAAGCTCATAATCCTTTCCATATAAAATATCCAAAGAATCCCTGGTTAAATGAACATGATGATTGGATATCTCTATGGGAATAGAGAAAAGATTAGATGATTCTTCTTTCGGTTTTATTTCTTTGTAAATCGTTTCAGTTATCATATCTACAAGTTTTTTATAGTCTTGCTCTTCCATTTTTTATCATCCTCGACTCATCTATTCTTTAAAATATCAGAATAATATCAGACACTGACAATCTTTACACTGGCACTACAGCCCAGCCGGGTTGCCCCAGAGCGAATCATTAATAAAGCATCTTCGTAAGTACGGATTCCACCTGCTGCTTTGATCCCTATTTTCGGACCAACAGTCCTGCGAATTAATGCAACATCATGGGCAGTAGCGCCGGCAGTAGAAAAACCAGTTGAGGTCTTTATAAAATCATAACCAACTTTCTTTACTAACTGAGAGGCAATTACCTTTTCTTCATCTGATAGTAAGCAAGTTTCAATAATTGCTTTAGTAATCGTGGTACTTCGGCAAGCTGTCAACACTGCTCTCAGGTCAGATTCTACAGTTTTAAGATCACCATTTCTTAAAGCTCCCACATTAATTACCATATCTATTTCATCAGCTCCGTTTTCTATTGCATTACGAGTCTCGTAAGCTTTGGTTCTGCTGTCTGTTGCACCCAGTGGAAATCCCACAACAGCACAGACTTTAATCCCGGTTCCTCTTAATTTCCTGGCACAATAGGTTATCCAGGAAGGATTAACACAAACCGTACAAAAACCATACTGAACGGCTTCTTCACATAATTTTTTCACCTGAGCTTCTGTTGCGTCAGGCTTTAACAAAGTATGGTCAATATAAGGCGCGAGGTCAGCAGGTGTGTTAATTTGTATCTTACAACCCGCAGAAGAACCCTGTATGTTTTTATTACCCAAATCAGATTTAAAAGAAAGATTATCAGAAAAAGATGTTTTCTTTAACTTTGATATTATTTCATTACTAATCTTATCTATCAATTCTTTTTTATCCATCTTATCTATATCCATAATTTTAAACCTCTTTTTTTCATATTTTTATTGATTTCTTTCTACAGCCATTATTTTATTAACTCTTTTCCAATGTCTTCCGCCAGTAAAAGTAGTTTCCAACCAGAGTTTTACCATTTCGCGTAATTCATCCGGAGTGTGTAATGGGCCACCCAAAGTTAAAACATTTGCATTATTGTGTTCTCTACTGTTTATAATAGTTTTTAGGTTATAACATAGGGCAGCTCTTATCCCTTTAACTTTATTACAAACCATTGAAGAGCCAATTCCAGCTCCATCGATCATAATTCCTCTTTCGCATTCCCCGCTGGCCACCTTCTTGGCCACTTTAAGGGCAAAATCAGGATAATCCACACTATCTTTACTAAAAGTTCCGACATCTGTAACCCGATACCCAATAGCGCGCAAATAATCTCTAATAATTTCTTTGGCCTCAAACCCACCATGATCTGAACCAATAGCAATACACCCAACTTTATCCCGAACATTATTGGGGATAGGTTGGACTTTTTCAGGGGTAGTGGTAGAATACAATCCACTAACCACATTTTGAATAATTTTTATTCTATTTATATTATCAGTCATTTCCTTTAACCTTATTCTCAACTTTATTCAATTGCATCGACAATTCCTACAATCATTGTCCTAACCGGGGCAGTCGAATTATTCATAATCAAACGAGAAGAATTCCCTTCATCAATTACCAGAACCGTATCTCCCACCCCTGCCTGGACAGTATCCAAAGCCAAAACACTTTCCCCTTGTGGCTCTTCTTTATTATTCACAGGTTGAACAATTAAAATCTTATATCCTTGATAAACCGGAAGCTTTATAGTTGAAACTACGTTACCGATTACTTTACCTAAAATCATAATTATTCTCCAATATTTACCTGATCAACTATGCCCATAATAGTCAGATCAGAAGGGTTGAACCAATTTTTAAGTCCCAAAGCTGCCTCTCTGCCACCTTCATAGAAAACAACATCATTTATACCCGCCTGAACCGTATCGCAAGCCACTACAGGATCACCAATTTCTTCTAATTTTTCATTAAGAGGCTGTAGCAATAATAGTTTTATGCCCTGAAAAGAATCCACTTTCTGGGTACAGACAACATTACCAATTACTTTTCCTAATTTCATCTCTAACCTCCAAATATCCAGCTAATAAAAATTAATTTAAACAATTCTAAAATAACCAACTAAGACACAACGTCTTTCCCGGGTAAAAGTTCTTGCTCGGGTTAACCCCTCTCCGGTAGGAGTAGCAATAGTAAAAGAAGTGTAACCAGCTCCCCCGAATCCTAATCCGCTATAACACGGTCCGTTCTTTATAAAGAGAGAACAGTTCATTAATTGGGCCATCTTAGAAAGTTTAGCAATATTCCGGGAATGAATAGAGGCAGTATGTCTAAAATTATGCTCACACTGCACGGCAAAATCTATAGCTTCATCAACATTGTTAAAACGAACCAGAGGAATCACCGGCAAAAGCTGTTCGGTCCAGACCAAAGGGTGATAACGGTCCACTTCGCAAAGTAATATTTTGGTTTGATTAGAAATGTCTAATCCGATATCCCGGGCGATTACACTGGCATTTTTCCCCACATATTCTTTGTTCGGTGCTCCTTCATGTCCGGGCTTTCCCGGGTCAGCAATTACCAATTTAGTAACCTTTTCAATCTGCTCACCTTTTAGTTCATAAGCGCCATTTTTTATCATCTCTTCTTTTAATTTATCGGCAATTTGGGAAACAACTAAAATCTCCTTCTCACATATACAGACAATATTATTATCAAATCCTGCTCCATTCACAATATCACGGCCGGCTTTAACTAAATCGGCGGTTTCATCAACAACACAGGGAGGATTTCCGGGACCAGCAGCAATTACTTTCTTGTCGCTGTTCATAGCTGCCTTAACAACCGCCAGACCACCGGTTACTACCAGTAATCTAATTTTAGGATGTTTCATTAAAGTTTGAGCTGAATCGATAGTTGGATTACCAATAGCACACAGAACATTGGGAGGACCCCCGGCTTTTACAATCGCCTGATTGATCATGGAAACAGTAAAGCAGGAACTTTTTTTTGCTGCAGGATGAGGATTGAAAACTACCGAATTCCCACCGGCGATCATGCTTATTCCATTATTAATAACTGTAGAAGTAGGGTTGGTAGAAGGGATAATAGAACCGATAACCCCGTAAGCTGCCCGTTCCATCAAGGTCATTCCGTTATCATCGGAATAAGCTGTAGGTTCGAGGTCTTCTACCCCCGGCGTTTTTAAAGCAGCCAATCTATTTTTTTCAATCTTATCTTCTACTCTGCCAAAAGTTGTTTCCTCTACGGCTAATTTAGAAATTTCTTCCAGATTACTCATAATTATTTTGCGTATGCTTCGAATTATCTCTCTTCGCTTTTCGAGAGTTAATTTTATCAGTTCAAGGTGAGCAGCTTCAGCAGCATCGACAGCAGCATTTACTTCTTCAAAAATTCCATCCTGACCTGAAGAAGGCCTGTTTAACGAATTATTTGATATTGCTTTATCAATTTTGGCGCTCTCTAATTTATTAAGCACACTTTCGATTATTAATTTCAAATCTTTTTCGTTTATTTCCATAATTTACCACCTATGTGTAAATTTCTGTTTTATCTTTAATAAATAAAATAAGGTTTAATCTCCGGATGAGGGTTGGGGATAATGACCTCTTTACAAAGCAGACCTTTATCACCTATAACCTTTACTGCTGCCTTGACTGCAGCTTCCACCTCGTCTATATTCCCTATCATTTTAATATAAGATTTACCGCCCATCCCCACAGCCAATCTAATCTCGTTAATTAGAACATTGGCAGTCTTGGCAGCTATATCGGCAGCTTCAATACTGGCAACTACCGAAAAAGATTCTACTACTGCCACAGCATCCCAAATTTTACATTCAACTGTACCGATAATTGCCGGAATAATCTGAGGGTGTAAATTGGGAATAAATAATTCGTCAACTATGTAACCTTCTCCAATTTCCTTGCCAGCGGTAAGAGAAGCATCGACTGCTGCCACATCACCGGTAAAAAGAACTACAAATTTTCCCGGACAAATCGTCCTCGCATCTATTACTTTCACCGAGGCAGCTTTTACTATGCCGTCTAAAGCCTTTATACCTACTGCTATACTATTAAATTCTAATACTCCAAGAACGATTATATCCATATCTTACCTATCTTTCATTATTATTTTTTAATAATAATCCTTTCCTCGTCAATATAAGTTATTCTGCCTTTAATGCTGGAGTGTAACCGTGCACCTAATTTCCCCTTAGGGATTTCCGCAATAAGATCACCCTCATTTACTTGTTCATCAATTTTTACTACAGGCTTCGAAGGAACACCCGTATGTTGTTTGAGTAAAATCTCCACTTGATCGGGATCAGTTTCTACTACTGGTAATGGACGTCGGCCATCTTCATTATACTTATCTAATCTCAAGCGATTTTTAATCCTCGAACTGGGTATTCTTCTGTAATCTTGCAATTCTCTTGGATTTTCTTTTTTGCTCGAAAACTTGGGTTGATAGCCGGCTGCCAGAAGATTTTCCTTAATTTTTTGATTTATAATTCTGGGGGATAACTCCATCGGACAGGCGAATACCTCGCAAAGCCCGCATTCACTGCATAGAAAAGCATTTTGAATTATTTCGTACGGAAGATCGAGCCCAAAGTTTATCTGTCTCATAATCTTATGGGGATAAAGCTCATGACCTAATAAATAACGAGGACATAAGTCGGTACAATAACTACATTGACAACAGGCAGCTTTGCTTTGCTTGATAATATATTCAATTCTTAAGGTCTTCTTCAAAACTAAGGGATGGTCCCTCGGTAAAACCAGAATCCCGGTGGTAGTTTTAGTTACTGGTGTATCAAGATCAAAGACTACCTTGCCCATCATAGGTCCCCCCACAATGACCACAGAATCTTCTATGGTAGGTTCACAAAGATTTATAATTTCCCGGAAAGAAGTACCAATTCGTGCAATTATGATACTCGGTTTTTTTACTTCTCCTATGCAGGTTAGTACCCTTCTGGTAACTGCATTGCCTTTTTCTGCCATATACACATTTCTTAGGGTCTCTACATTGTTTACCAAACAACCTATATCCGGAGGAATTCCGCCTTCCGGAATAATTTTGCCGGTAATTTCCTGTACCAGGATGAACTCATCACCGACCGGATAATAATCCTTAAGAAGGAATAGTGATATATTTTTCTTTCCGCCTATAGCTTTTTTTATATTTCCCGCAATAGGAAGGTATTTTTTTTTCAGGGCAATTACCCCTTTTTTTGCACCAGTCGACTGCATAACTAACTCTAAACCTTTTACTACCTCTTCTCCTTGTCTTTCTATAATATATTTATCATTGTAAAGAAGAGGTTCGCATTCCGCTCCATTTCCAATTACTACATCATATTTGTTGGCCACCTTAATATGGGTGGGGAAACCGGCACCGCCAGCTCCTACTACTCCCATATCCCTTAGCACATTTTCAAGTGCCATAAGTCATTCCCCTTCTTATAAACTATATCGCCTATTTTTTAAAAACAATTTTATTGTATTCTTCTACCATATCGACAATTCCTACGATTACGCAATCGACTGGTTTTTGATGGGTAATTTCCGTCTGTCTTGCAGAACTCCCCTGAGATATTATCACTACCTCTTCTACTCCTGCTCCGACAAGGTCTACGGCTACCAAATAATTATCATCTACTTCCCCTTTATGATTACAAGTTTGAGCAAGAAGACATTTCTTTCCTTTTATTCCTTCATCTATTTGGGTACTAACTACAGTCCCCACAATTTTACCAAATATCATCTCAACCTCTTTTTATTAATTTCTTGAAATTTTTAGAATATATAAATTAGTCGATAGTGAGTAGTCAGTTAGCCGTTAGTTCAAAACTCAAAACTTCTTTCGTATAAAGTATTGCTTTTAAAGTAGGGGTCGGATTTATCCGACCCGTTTTCATTGCGGGTTCGATGAATCGACCCCCTACCGAAAAAGGAAATTCCTATACAGTTTAATTATTTTTTATAAACATATTCCCCGTTAATGTCTATAGAGTCGACTATAGATATTATGGTTGCATCACTTGGTTTACCTTCGGTAGTAGCTGTCATCCGGGAACTACTTCCGGCTACAAAAAAGACTACTTCCCCTAATCCTGCGCCCACACTATCCATTGCTACCAAATAATCACCCTTCCCTTGCATGTTAGTAGGATTGATTTTCTCCAGAAGTAAAAATTTTATTCCCTCAATTTTCGGTTCTTTCCTGGTTGATACCACTGTACCCACTACTTTTGCCAGTATCATATTTTTTCCTCCTGTATTATGGGTATATCAATTAATCAGTACTCATTTTCCCTTTTTTGCTTTTAACCGGGCCCCTGCCCAAAGGAAGAACATTATCTACATTATTATGTGGTCGCGGAATAATATGAACAGAAATTACTTCACCAACTTTTTGAGCTGCTGCGTTTCCGGCATCAAGGGCGGCTCGAACAGCCGCTACATCACCGCGCACAATTGCAGTATTGTATCCACCACCAATTTTTTCATAGCCTACCAAATCTACCCTGGCTGCTTTCACCATAGCATCTGCTGCCTCTACCATTGCCGCAAAACCTCTTGTTTCAATCATTCCTAATGCATCTGTATAAACGTCCATCTTTCTTTTAACCTCCTTAATGTTATTTTTTTAACAATACTCTTTTCTTTTTTAACATTCTAACATATGATTATTTTCATGTCAATACTTTTTTTAATAATTTTTTAAATAATTCTATATTATGATTATCTCCCAAAAACTAACTATTTAATACAACATATTTAACCTAAGCAGCAAATTTAACTCTATAGGTCCTTTGAAAACTAAATAGCGAAAATAAATGGTTATATAAAAGAGTAGAAAGCTCGGGTATAGGCCTATTCATCAACCCTTTTATCAATCTCTTACAGTTTATGGCTGATATCTTAAACCCTAACCACACCTTTGAACGTACTTCTCCCCTTACCGGCAGATGATCTATCTTGTACCTCCTCCTTAGTGTTGAGGGGATACCTTCTATCCCGGCTCTTTTCCTGGCTAACTCTTGATACTCGGAGGTTCCCATCTTAGCGATAAGCTGGGAGCGGTGGAAGGTTTTCTCTGATACCTTAAAGAGATAACTCTTCTTCTGTTTTACTACCGAACAATCTTTACGTAGGGGACAATTACTACAGTGTTTCTGATTAAAGTGTGCTCTATAGGATCCTTCTTTAAAGGTACTGGTTATCGGCTGATGACCAGAAGGACATTTCTTTACTGTATGTTCTTTCTCATCTATTTCAAATTTATCACTATTACTATTTTTACCTCCACCTACCAGGTTAGTAGGAACCATCTTTATCCCTTTGGCTTCAGCTTTCTTGGCTATATCTTCAGAGTAATAGGCACCATCAACCAGAGCGGTTACTTCATCCTTTTCTACAGGTAGTTTGGAAATGGTATCCTGGGCGAATTTCTGATCACTATAGGTATTTTTTTGTAAGTCATACCCGGTTATCATCCTATTCTTATCATCAAACTTTTCTACTATGTTGACAGTATAACCTATGTGTTTCTTCTTACCTTTTTTGCGGTAGGTAGCATCCGGATCGGTAGGGTTTTGTAAAGAGTCAGGTGATATCTCTTTAGAAGGCTTTATCCTACCTTTTCTGGTTTGCTCTTTTAACATCCGGCTAAGAAGTTTAAACTCTTCGGTTTTACTTATTTCTTTATTCTTTCTATAGAGATGATGGAGTCTTAAACCATCTTTTAGTACTTTTTTGATTTTACTATTTAGATCTTTATCTCTTGAGCGGTAGATGGTATCATTATAGTGGCCTTCTTCTTGATAGGGTTTAAAGTTTTCCGCTAGCGTAGCATTTTTATCTATTACCTTTATAATTCGCGCAACTGTGGAGTAGATAATTTCCAAGCGGGATAATTTTCGGCAAGAGGAGCTTACCATCAGGGAGTCCATCCTGATGGTCTTACCTTCTATCTTAAGTAATTTAGAAAATTGTTGGGCATGACTTTCTATCTCTTCTTGGATAAGGTCGATACCGTGTTCTTGATTATAGCTGTATACCGCTGCCCGAAAATTGGTAAGGCTGTTTTTAGATACCGGTTGTTCTTGAAAGCTGGTAGTATGTAAGGCATATTGGTATCTAATATCAAACATCAAAGAATTAAGGGCTTCTTCATCTGATTGGTTAAAGATCTCCCTTAAGATGAGGAGTCCGAAATAGACATTTGCCGGATTATTAGGCCTAGAGGCCGGATTATCACTATATAATACTTTAAATCTGTCTTCCTCTATAAAGGGAAATATCTTTTTACTGAATGTTTCTGCCCAGGAGCCTTTAAGATATTTCATTTCTCTTTCGGTCAGTGATAATAGGGCATCATTAATAGCCATTTGTTGTTCGTTATTTAGCTGAAAGGACATTGGTAACCTCCTTTATTTGTTAGTATTTTTATGACTTATTATAGCATAAAACACTAATAAAATAAAGGGTTTTATCTATTTTTGCTACTTAAATTTTCAAGGTGCTATAAGTAAAATAATTTAGGTATGTTGATTAGTACTATGTGATGTTATCTGCACTATTTTTGAAATATAGTACTTTAGGTACTTTTTGGGTTGTAATCACTATATAGAAT
>Ga0180732_1001326_pt1 | contig 15702 bp, 13 predicted proteins | sample KR11_01MetaG_FD_148674 | JGI IMG/M metagenome (GOLD analysis project Ga0180732, IMG submission 148674) | Groundwater microbial communities from the Olkiluoto Island deep subsurface site, Finland - KR11_0.1 MetaG | ecosystem: Environmental > Aquatic > Deep subsurface > Groundwater | place...
CCTCTATTTCAACAACGCAGCTTTATAAAAACATAGATATTCTTTTAGACACGGACACCCCGCTTTTTATTCATGGAAGCCCTGGAATAGGGAAGTCTTACATAGTGGCTGATGTCGCCAAGAAAAAAGGACTTGAACTCGTAGATGTGCGTTTGTCACAGATGGACCCTGTGGATTTACGCGGTGTACCATCCATAAAAGATGAGCAAACCGTGTGGATGCCACCCGTTTTTTTTCCAAAGGACAAAAACTCAAGCGGAATTTTGTTTTTAGATGAGCTCAACTCCGCACCTCCTTCTGTGCAAGCGGCTATTTATCAACTTGTACTCAACAGACAGATGGGTGAGTATGAGCTCCCAAAAGGGTGGAGAATTATTTGTGCGGGAAATAGAGTAAGTGACAGAGGTGTGGTTTTTCGTCTGCCTTCACCACTGGTAAACCGTATGGTGCATCTGCATGTTGAGGCGCGTTTTGACGACTTTAAACTCTTTGCTCTCAAAGAAAATCTGCACCATTTTGTCATAGGTTTTTTGAGTTTTCGTCCCGATTTACTCTCTAGCGAACCTGTGATAGAAGACGATGCAAACCCTGCGTTTGCCACGCCCAGAAGTTACCATATGCTCTCAAATATTTTAAAAGCAAATCACGACATAAACGCAATAGCTCCCATTATCTACGGAACCATCGGTTACAGTTCAGGCTTAGAGTTCACCTCGTATGTAAAAGTTTATGAAGAACTGCCCGACATTGCCGCCATTTATGAGGGAGAATACCCGGAGGTGAAAAATCAGCCGGCACTTTTATATGCGCTTGTTTCGGCTTTGGTCGAGTACTATAAAAGCAGTGAAGAGCATAAAAAACATCTCTTTATCTTTAGCCAAATGTTGCCAACCGAGTTTGGTGTGATGCTTATAAAAGATATTATACTCAAAGATGAGAGTATTGCTGCGTTTAGTGCGTTTGATGCATGGCTGGAGAAATATGGCGAATATATCATCTGATTTTCTCACAAAACTGGAGAAAATCCGCGTCCAGTTTTTGTTCGACCATCCGTTTTTGAGTGTTTTGGCACTCTCTTTGCCTATGGAGTTTGGCAACAATACTCATGAAGCTTTTGAGACAAACGGAACACACATTTTTGTAGATGTGGGTTTGTCTGAGCATATTCCTGAGCAAGAACTCAAATACATCTACGCCCACACACTTTTACACATACTTTTAAAACATCCTTTTAGAATGAGTAAACGCGACCACGGCACTTGGAATCGCAGCAGCGATATTGTCATTAATTTGTTGCTGAGCGACTTTGAGAGAGTGGGTGAGAGACCCGAACATGAAGTAATGTTAGAAAAATTTCGCGACAAAAGTGTCGAAGAGGTCTACAACATTTTGTATGCAGAAAATAAAGACGGGGAAGGGACTCCGGATGAGCAAAACCCAAAAGAAGAAAAACGCGACCTTATAGAACAAGAGGGCGATACAAACGCAGCCATGGAGGAAATAGACGCTCTTATAGTTCAGGCTATGGGAGCTGCAAGGAAACAGGGCAATATTCCCGCTTCTTTTTTAGAACTCATTAAAGAGGTGATTCGCCCTAAAATTGACTTGGAAACTCTGCTGCATACCTACATGAGTGAGAGTTTTTTTGACAAGGTGAGTGATTTTTCCCGTCCAAACCGGAGGTTTATCCATCAGGGTTTATATCTGCCGGGTTACAAACATGAACGCAATCGTCTTATGCTTTACATCGCGCTTGACCGCTCCATGAGCATTTCTATAGAGATATTTTCAAAGTTTTTGGGGATTATTGATTCAGTTTTACGCATGAGCAGTGACTTTGAAGTGAGCGTTATTCCTTTTGATGAGAGTGTAGATGTCAAGAAAATCATTCAATATGACGCACAGCAAAGGCAGCCAAAGATCGCCTTTGAAAAGGGAAACGGAGGCACTTTGATAGAACCTGTTTTTGAGTACCTTAAAACACACGCCGAGATAGGTGCAACGCTGATGGTGCTGAGTGACGGAATTTTTAAAATCGAGAAGGCTTCAGAGTTAAACACACTTTTTTTAGTCTCTGAGAAAAAAAATATGAAAAGACTTGAAGCTTTTGGCGATGTCTTTTATTTTGATTTGTAGGGTTTTAAAATGCCGGAACTAAGTTATAAAGATGAGATAGAAGCACTCCAAAGTGAGCGTGATTATGAGAGCAAAGGTGACGCCTTGTACATAGAACACGAAGATGAAGAGGCAAGGCTTGAATGGGCGTTTTACAGACCCTCAGGCTCACATCCGAGACAGATTCAAGATAAGAGTCACATAGTGGCTATCATGGCGTTTAACCACTCGCGTTTGGGTGCGCTGGAGCGTTTTAATCTTTTAAGCCCCCAAATAATCAACAGTGATGTTCTTAGAAATAAAATACGTAATCGAAGCCGTATGCTTTTTCGGGCAATGATAGATGATGACTTCTCGGATTTGGTGAGTGTTTTGCAAAAGTATCCGGTTTTTTTTGATTTGGCAAACGACCAGATGATAAACGGGCGCATTTGGAACGAGAGTTACGCAAACGCAGAAGATGCTTCAAAGTTTTTGTTTTTAAATCCTCAAAGCGGTGATGAGAAGCTGCTTGAAGGAGTCAAACGCAGACTTAAACCTCTGAAGTCGATGAACATTGATGAGGCAAAAATGTATTTGGAATTGTTGGAAAATCAAGTACAAAACTTGCACAGTTATGTAAAAGAACATTACGCCAAAGAGTTTGAAATGTGGATGGCTAAAACAACGCTTCATCCGCTTCAAAAAGTCCTTTGGCAGAAAAAAATTAATTTATTTAAGGACGTATGATGAGTTCTATTATAAAAAGTGTGATGAAAGCCATATATAATCTGAGTGATGAGGATAATTATAACCTTTATGATGCCGAGGATATTGCCGAGTATTTGGGCTTGCGTCAAGAGGTCGTTGATGAAACTATCACTCTGCTTATAGAAGCGAGATGCGTGAGCGAGTGCATGAACCTACATGACGATGGGATTCAAACTTATTGTCTGACCAATAAAGCTATTGATATGGTTGAGCTTGGATGAAGTTGGTTATATTTTACGAAAAACCGGGCTGTGCTACAAATGCCAAGCAAAAGGCGGCTCTTCGTGAGGCAGGCTGCAAAGTCATTGAGAGAGATATTCTCAACAACGGTATGAGTGAAGATGACCTTAGTACTTTTTTTGTCAACTTACCCGTAGAAAAATGGTTCAATAAAAGTGCTCCGCAGGTCAAAAACGCAGAGCTTGATCTAAAAGCCTTAGATGAGCAAAGTGCACTCAAACTCTTAATACAAAACCCGATTCTCATCAGAAGACCTTTGATGATAATAAACAAAAGAAAGTTGTGCGGATTTAACCAGTGGTTTGTTGAACGGTTGATAAAATCAGAGTTTCATGAGAAAATATCTGCCTACTGTGTCAGCGTAAAATAATCTCTTTTTATTTTTCAGGGTTGATTTTATTTTACACTCTAGAGTGTAAAACTATGCTAGAATGTTAAATAAAAGTTTATTTTGAGGATAGTTCCAATGATTCAGAGCCGTATTTTAGTCGTTGATGATGTGGTAGAAAATATTCAGGTCGTTATGAATATTTTGAGGGAAGACAGTTATGACTTTTCCTTTGCAAAATCAGGCAAAGAGGCATTGGAGCTTTTAAAAAAAGACAGATTTGATTTAGTGCTTTTGGACATTATGATGCCTGGAATTGATGGTTATGATGTCTGTGCGCAGATGAAAAAAGACCCGATTCTCACTGAAACCCCGGTTATTTTCTTAACAGCTAAAACAGACATAGATTCAGTCGCAAAAGCTTTTAAAGTCGGCGGTGTAGATTATCTTACAAAACCTTTTCATGCAGAGGAATTACTCGCACGTGTTAAAACTCACATAGAACTCCATAAAGCCAAACAAATCCTCAAGCAGAATAATCTTACGCTTCAAACAAAGATGAATATGGAAATAACACGTATTTTAACAGAGCTTGAAGATAGTCAAAAGGAGATGATATTTATACTCACTGAGCTTATAGAATCTGTATCGGATGAGACGGGCAGGCACATTCGTCGCGTTGCAGAGTACTCAAAACTTTTGGCACACTATCATGAGAGTCTCTCAGATGATGATGCAGAGGTGCTCTATCATGCTAGTCCTATGCATGACATAGGTAAAACAGCTATACCAAACTCAATAATTCATAAAAAAGGTTCTCTGACTGAAGAAGAGTTTCAAATTATGAAAACGCATCCTATAAAAGCACATGAGTATTTAAAACATTCAAATAGAAAAATTATGAAGGCCGCTGATATTATTGCCCACCAGCACCATGAAAAATGGAACGGAGAGGGTTATCCTCAAGGTTTGAAAAGAGAAGAAATACATATTTATGGACGTATAGTCGCTCTTGCAGATGTTTTTGACGCTTTAATGCATAAGAGGGTATACAAAGATGCCTGGAGTATTGATGAGACTATAGCTTACATAATTGAGCATAGCGGGACACAATTTGATCCTTATATTGTCAAAATATTTGAAGAACATATAGATGAATTTGTTGCCATATCAAAAATATAAATCTTTTTTTCTCCTTTTCTCTCTCTTATTCTCATCACTGCTTTTTGGCGTGACTTACACAAAACAAGAACTCCAATGGATGAAAGAACATCCTGTTGTAACTTTAGGAGCCGACTACAAATGGCCGCCTTACGATTTTGTCGATAAAGAAGCAAATCATTCTGGAATCTCAGCTGACTTCTTAAAGCTTATAGCGCAAAAAAGTGGTTTAAAGTTTGATGTAAAGCCGGGTATTTGGGCGGATGTTTTATCTCAAATGAAAGATAAAAAACTCGATGGATTAACTTGTGCGGTAAAAACTGCAGAAAGAGATGAGTACTTAAAGTTTACAAAGCCATATGTAAGTATGGACATGGCTATAGTTGCACAGTATGACAATAAAACTATTTTAGATATAGAAGATTTGAATAATAAAACTGTAGCTGTAAACAGAGGTTCTTATTTGCACGAATGGCTTATAGAAAAATACCCTAATATAAATCTCTATCTTACATCATCAAATGAGGCATCTCTTGAGGCGGTCTCTTTTTCAAAGGCAGATGCCTATATAGGCAATGTAGCCGTTGCAACTTACATCATAAAAGAAAAATATCTTTCTAATCTGAAAATAATTAATAAAATCCCAAATATGACAACAGATGTCTCCATAGCGGTAGATAAAGATAATGTTGTTTTATACAGTATTATGGAAAAAACGCTTCTCTCTATTTCACAAGAAGAACGACAAGTCATAATAGATAAATGGTATCAAGAATCAAGAATGGATACGAAAACAACAACGAACAATATATCTTTCACCGAAGAAGAAGAAACTTGGATAAAAAATCATCCTGTGCTTCGATATAGTGAAGTTGACTGGACACCATTGTCCACTATTGAAAATGGAAAAATGGTTGGCTTACTCAATGAATATCTCAGAGTTTTGAGTGAACAAACGGGGATAGAGTTTAAGTATGTTCCATCCTCTTCATGGCCGAATGTTTTAGAGAATTTTAAAAATAAAAAAATAGATATTGTTCCAGGTATCGGCGACAATGAATATGAATCAAGTTTAGGACTGGCTTCGCAAACATTTGCAAAATTTCCTTTTGTACTGGTTACAAAAACTAGTGAAGCTTTTATAAATGACATCAACGAAATAGAGAAGGAAAATAGAGTTATTGCCGTACCGAAGTATTGGACTAGCTATAACTACCTTGTCAGCCAAAAGCCAAATATTAAAATCATTGAGACAAAAGATGTCTTTGAAGCCTTAGAACTTGTAAGAAAAGGCAAAGCATATGCATTTTTAGGACATATGGCAGTTGCAATGCATTATGTTGGAACTTACTACCCACATGAACTTCATATAGCCGGAAAGATAGCTTTTGAATTTCATCACAAGTTCTTGATTCAAGAAGAAGACAGTACTCTTTTGCATATAGTTAACAAAGTGTTTGAGAATATGAGTGAACAACAGCACTTTGATATAGCAAATAAATGGTTACGAGTGGAGGTAAAAGAAGCAGGAGATTACACACTTTTTTATCAAATTTTTTCCCTGCTAATTTTATTTATATTAGCTTCTTTTTACTGGAATAGAAAACTTGCGTCTGAGATAAAAGAACGGATGCAAATAGAAGAATCACTTAAAAAGAGTGAATCGCAAATGCGCATGCTTATAAATAACATACCTATGCATGTGATAGTCACTACATATCAGGGTCAGATTCTTTTAGCTAATCCCAGAAGCCTTAAAGACTATGGCTTTAAAGAAGAAGAGTTATATAAAATAAATATATTAGAATTTTATGATAATCCGCAAGAACGTGATGAGATGATTGCCGAGTTAAAAGCCAAGGGGAAAGTTGAAGAGAAGGTAATGAGCTTTTTGCGTCCCGATGGTCTCTACTACATGATGCTTTCAATCCTTCCGATTAACTACAACAATCAAGATGTGCTGCTTACGATAGGCATGGACATTACAGAGCGCCTTAAGATGGAGGAAGCATTATTAGAAGCAAAAAACAGTGCAGAACTTGCCAATAAAGCAAAGTCTGAGTTTTTAGCAAATATGAGCCATGAGATACGTACACCGATGAATTCCATCATGGGTTTTACAGAGCTGCTTAATGAGCAGATAACACAACCAAAACTTAAATCTTATGTACAAACAATTCGTAACTCTAGCAGCACGCTCCTAACTCTCATTAATGATATTCTAGATTTATCGAAAATAGAAGCCGGAAAGCTCAAAATAAATAAGGCAGCGACTGATATTTACAGTCTTAGCAATGAGATAAGCTCAATCTTTATGCTGAGTGTTAAAAATAAAGGTTTGGATTTAGTTGTTGATGTTGCTGATGGTATACCACACAGCCTTTTGATTGATGAGATTCGATTACGTCAAATCTTACTCAACCTTATAGGAAACGCTGTCAAATTCACACAGTATGGATTTATCAAATTATCTATTCGAGCTTTTAATGTTGATGAACATCAGAGTAAATTGGATTTAGAGTTTGCTATAAAAGACAGCGGCCTTGGAATTCCATCAGATCAGTTAGAGAAGATTTTTAATGAGTTTGAGCAAACAGATGGACAAGACAGCCGCCAATTTGGAGGGACAGGTCTTGGTCTCTCCATTTCAAAACGATTGTGTGAGATGATGGATGGGAAAATATCTGTAGAAAGCAAAGAAGGGGAAGGTTCTACCTTTAGAGTCCATCTTTACGGGATAGATATCTCATCACTTATGCAAGAAAAAGAATCTCAAAATGTATCGCAACTCGATGTAAGGACTATTGAATTTAAGCCGGCAAAGGTGCTGGTAGTGGACGATATTGCAGATAACAGAAAACTAATAATCAATAATTTTGAAGATACAAATATTAGTGTCATTACCGCCTGTGATGGTTTGGAAGCCATAAAAATATATAAAGCAGAACAGCCGGACTTGATAATTATGGACATACGTATGCCGAATATGGATGGATATGAAGCTGCACGGGAGATTAAAAAAATCTCAAATGTTCCTATAGTGGCGCTGACAGCATCAGTTATGCAAGATGAGAATGAGATTATAAAACGTAAAAGTTTTGATGGTTACTTGCGTAAACCTGTTTTGAAATATGATCTCTATAGAGAGCTAAGTAACTTTCTGCAGTATGAGAACAAAGAAATAGTAAAAAGTGAAAAAATAAATTTTATATTGAGCAAAAAAGCAAAAGCGAATATAGCGACAGTTCTATATATCATCAGTGATGAGATTTCTCCACTGCATGAAAAAGTTTTAACAAGTAATAATATGTCTCAAATCAGAGAGATGGCTTCAAAAATTGATTCGTTAGCTAAACAATATGAAATAGATGTTTTACAAAAGTACGTTTCAGAACTTTATGAAGCTCTCGATGCATTTGAGATTTCAAAAATCCAGATACTTTTAAAAGATTTTATAGACATTGAGAAAGAATTAAGCGCACAAAATATTTAGTAGGTTTCTACATGAAGTTCGAGGAATAAATGCTTAGTATTTTTGGTATTCTGCATGAAAGATAAAGTGTATTTTTGAGAAAGTTGCTAAAGTGTTTTTATGATTGGTTGCGGAAACAGGATTTGAACCTATGACCTTCGGGTTATGAGCCCGACGAGCTACCGAACTGCTCTATTCCGCGACGTTTAAAATGTGGATGGGGTGAAGGGATTCGAACCCCTGAATACTGGTACCAAAAACCAGTGCCTTACCGCTTGGCGACACCCCAAAATGTAGAAGTTAAAGAATTGGTTGCGGAAACAGGATTTGAACCTATGACCTTCGGGTTATGAGCCCGACGAGCTACCGAACTGCTCTATTCCGCGACGTTTAACAAACTTGTTTACCATGTTTGTTGGAGCGAAATTATAGGCAAAATAGTGTTACTTGTCAAGTCATGTGGAGCTAAATTGCAAATTTTAGTTTGAACTCTTTTTAATTAACTTTTTACTATAATAATTTCCAATAAAATAAAAAGAGAAAATATGACACCTATACAAAGAGTTTTAGAAGCGATTGATGAGATTAAAAAAGGGAAAATGATCATCATGGTTGATGATGAGGACAGAGAGAATGAGGGTGATTTAGTCTATGCAGCGGCGTTTTCAACACCTGACCATGTAAACTTTATGGCTAGACATGCAAGAGGGTTAATATGTGTTGCACTCAGCAAAAAAACAGCGCAAAGACTTGAACTTACTCCAATGGTAAGTTCAAACACATCTTCTTATGAGACTGCGTTTACAGTTTCTGTTGATGCAAAAAATGCACTCACTGGTATTTCTTCAAAAGAGAGAGACGATACAATTAAGATTTTAGCTAACCCGATAAGCCACTCAGATGAGCTAGTAAAACCGGGGCATATTTTTCCTCTTATTGCAAAAGACGGGGGCACACTTGTGCGAACAGGGCATACTGAAGGCTCTGTGGATATTTGCCGTTTGGCAGGATTAAGTGAAGCTGGCGTAATCTGTGAAATCATCAAAGAAGACGGAACGATGGCTAGACGAGATGATTTGGATATATTTGGTGAAGAGCATGGTCTTAAAACTGTGTTTATTTCAGACATTGTAGAGTACCGTCTTGCTAATGAGAGACTTGTCAACGAAACAAATGTAGAAGAGATAGAATTTTTCGGTGTCAAAGTAAAAAAACATACATTTACAGACCATGACGGCATCGAACATACGGCTATAGTTTTTTACAAAGCCGGTGAAATAGCAAATGTAAGAGTCCACAATGTAATTCCAGATATTGAACTACTTTTAAATCAGAAAAAATACAATAATCTTGTAAGCTCTATAGAGTATCTTAAACAAAACAGCGGCGTTTTGGTCTTTATAAACAAAACAACACACCAAGATAATGCCGCTATGAAAGAGATAGGAACCGGAGCACAGATACTTAAATCTCTTGGTGTTTCCAAAATGAATCTTTTAACTTCCATGAAACAGACAGAGTTTGTAGGTCTAGGCGGTTTTGGTTTAGAAGTGAATGAAACTATCGAAATCTAGTATCTTTTTTCTTTTGTTCTTTTGTTTGAGCTCTGTTTCTGCAGAGACTCTTACAAGAACAAAGGTGGCGCTTGGAACTTTTGTGAGTATAAGCGCCGATGAAAAATATGCCAAGGAGATGGACGCTGCGTTTAGCCTAATAGACGAGGTAGAAGCTTCTTTATCTTCTTATGCCAAAAACTCTCCCATCTACAAACTCAACACCGACAAACAGACTTTGCTGCATCCATTTACCTATGAAGCACTTCTTTTGAGCAAAAAATATTATGCACAAACGCAGGGCTATTTTGACATTACGGTCGGTTCTATTACAAAAGATTTATACAGATTTGGAGAAGAGGAACGTCTTCCAAACGCAGCGCAACTGCAAAACGCAGTCGTAAACTTTCAAAGCCTGCGTTTTAACGAGCACAAGGCCTCGCTGCTTGGTGAGACAAAAATAGATTTGGGCGGTATGGGCAAAGGTTTTGCAGTGGACAAAGCAGTTGCGTTTTTAAGAAAAAACAGTGTTACAAACGCAGTCGTGAGTGCCAGCGGAGACATAAGATGTATGCAAATCTGCAAAATTGAGATACAACATCCTTTGGCCGAGGCTCCTTTAGCTTCGTTTGAAACATTGGCGCCTGATACGGCAATCTCAACGAGCGGCAACTACAACCGCTATGTCAAGAGTACACAAAATAACCATCTCATCAATCCAAAAACGAAAGTCTCACAGGATAAGTTTAAATCTATCACGCTTATCTCTCATCTTCCAAACAGCGATATTGATGCTTATGCAACTGCCGCGAGTGTTATGAGCAGTGAAAAAGCCTACGCATTTTTGGACGCACTGCCTTTGGCATACATTATCTTACAAGCAGACAAAAAACTTATTGTGAGCCAAAATATAGATAAATATGTAAAGGCGCAAGAAGAGACTTCTTTACGCCAAGAGCGTGTGTTGGAGTAGAATTTTCAGACCGATTCCTATGAGCACGACTCCACCCAACATTTCAGCTTTACTCTCCAAATACTCCCCGCCGCGCGTTCCGATATAAACGCCAAAGTAGCTAAAGAGATAGGTGACAAGACCTATAACAAGCATGGAGATAAACGGGTTGAGCGCAAGTAGATTGAGGGTAAATCCTGCTGCCATAGCGTCTATGCTTGTGGCAATTGCAAGCATAAGCAGGACTTTATTGGTGATTATCGCGATTTCATCTTCGGTATTTTCACCAAAACTTTCGTAAAGCATTTTTCCCCCGATGAGCGTGAGTAAAACAAAGGCAACCCAGTGGTCGATTGCCGTGATAAAATCACCAAGACCAAGACTTGCCAGATAGCCAAAAAGCGGCATAATTCCCTGAGCAAGACCAAAGAAAAGAGCTATTTTAAAGGCCAAAGTTTTATCGAACGCTCCATTTTTGACACCAAGACCAATCGCAACGGCAAACGCATCCATACTCAGGGCAAACGCAAGTAAAAAGACTTCAAACATATAAAACTCCAATCTATTTTTTAGAAAACGCAATACTAGCGAAAAGTAGATGTAAAGTAATCAACATCAATCCAAAATAGACAAGTAAAGAGAAGAGTTTAACGTAAACAAATAATTCTGAAATATGAAGCATGAAAAAAGGTGCAAAGATTTCAAAGAATTGGGCGCTAAAAAGAGCGTAGATAAGGACGATAAGAGCTTTTTTATTTTTAGTGTTTGTAAACTTTAAAAAGTGTAAAAGCACCATGGAGAGCAGGGCAAAAGCAAAAATATGCGGCAAAACTATTTTTAAGAGACCTTGGGTGGATTTTGCGCTCATAAAAAGGGCTTCATCTCCAAGATAATAGGCTCTGAGTGCATGCACACTCAAGCCGATTTTTTCTTCAAAAAGCAAAAATCCGCTTGCAAGAAGAAGAAGGCTAAAGACAATAAAATAGAGTATGGAGTATTTGTAAGCTTTATGCAAAATAGAGTCTTTTAAGTGAGTAGAGTGAGCAAAAAAGAGCTGTGATATGCCACAAATGAAAACTCAGGAGATAAAAAGTGACAAAATTTTGCTTGAAAAAATAGGCGATAAACAAAGAAAAAAGAGAAACTAAAGTGCTTATAAAGAGCAGATTAACGACAACTAAAGCCTTTTTTGAGCCTTCGCTCATGCGGATATACACAGCACTTAGAGTAAAAAGCAGCATCATAGAAAAAAAGATTTCCATATGCCAAAATTCTAAAAACGCAGCCTTCGAGAGCGGGTCTAAAAACTCCTCTTCATTCCCAAAAAGCGTTGCTTTAACAGTATCTGGAGTTAAACCAAAACTACTCTGTTTTACAAATAAATCCGCAACAAGATAAAGCAGAATAAAAAACAAAAGTCCGCCAAGAACGGGTTTCATGATGGCGTCATGTTTGAGGTCTTTTATGAGAGTAAAACGCAAGGTTAATCCTTTAGCAGTTGATTATACAGAGCAAACGCAACTCTTGAGCCGTCTGTAACACTGCGAGCACTCATGGTCGCACCTGTGATGGTCGGTATCTCTTTGGAGATTCTAAGCATTTTTGTTGTCTCTATGTTTTGAAACTGTGAACTCCACTCTTTTGAGGGAAGATACTCCGGAGGTTCATTAAACGCAATGATTTCTATCCCTTTTAAAATAGAGTCATGAGAGATAAAATAGAGTATCACTGCATTTTTGGAGCGTACAGTTTCGTTAATCAAAATCCCATAACCTAGAACTTTGTCCTCTTTTTGCGCTTTAAAGACTCTGTATATTTTTGTAGAGAGTTTTACTTTTGCCTCTTCTTGTATTTTTTGCGTCTGTTCGTTTGTGAGTAAGATATTTTTTTTCGTAATCTGCGTCGCATCTTTGTAGGCCAAAGCCATCGCTTCTTGAGGTGAAATGAGAATATCTGCACTCAAAGAGAGCGCAAACAGAATGAGAAAAGCTGTTGTTTTCATAAATAATTCCTAAAATATAAAGCCCATAGAGAGGCTAATTGTATCGCTGTCTTTGTTGTTTTCTTCTTTTTTCATCGCATAGTCGGCTTTGAGTACAACCTGTTCATGAGGAAAATAGTTGATACCAACGGTTGTTGTCTCAATAGCATCCACAGAACCGCCGCCTGAAATCTCATCCTGCGCAGCCACACTTTCAAACTGTACAAAAAGCGGCATTTTTTCACTCCATGAAGTAAAAGAGAGCAGGTCGTATCCGAGGTTGATATATCCGCCTTTTGCTTTTTGGGGTTCACCGACCGGAGCATCTTCACGACTTGTTTGTGTATAGACGCCGTAAGCTCTAAAAGCGTTTAAATTATAGTCTAGATGCACATCAAACATAGTTATATCAGGGTCAAAATAAGTTGAAGCTCCGACAAGCAGACCGTTTACACCTGTATAGTCTACTCTTGCGACAGTGCCGAGTTCTACTTTTTTGTCTTTGGTATCGCCAAATGAACCGATGCGGCTGTCTCTGAGCCAATTGTTTCCTTTCCCGGCTCCCATACTCAAGTCAAGTGCCGTAAAACCGCCAAGTTTATAGGATAAGTTTTCAATGATATCTCCATAAACCATGATACCGCTCTCATGCCAAGTCGAAGGAATGAGTTGTTTTTCCGTATTTGGTCTTTGCACGGTTGTAAAGAGTGTCGGCTCATGTCTTTCGTTAATAAGTCCCATAGGAAGGAGCATATTTCCGACTCTTAAGTTCGCGTTTTCGTTGAAAAGAAAGTCAAGATACATAAACTCAATGATGACATAACCGTCTCCCTCAGCACCGTCTTTTACTCCGCCATGCTCAAATTCCAACTCAACGTTTAGGATAATATTGTCCGTAAATTTGTAACCGATATAGGGTACAAATCTGTAAACATCCACTTTTGAAGTGTCCATACCCGTCTCGTTTGCAGTGCTTGCATAGTACATTTCACCGTAACCGCCGATAGAGAGAGGAGATTTTGAGTAATAAACTTTAGAAGCCGCGTTTCCCAAACCGCTATGGGATTTTGTCGTGTCAACTGTTGTGTAGTTAAAGCCTGTTTTTAAATCGCTAGTCTCATCAACAAGAGTTTGGGTTATTTCTTTAAGCTCTTTTACCTCTTGTTTGAGTGCGTTTATTTCAGCAGTATCATCTGCAGAGAGTGTGTTCGTAAGAGCCAATGCCGCGCAGAGTGCCAGTGTTATTTTTGATGTTTTCATAAATACCCTTTGATTTTTTAAATTATGATAGTGATATCTGTTATCATAATCATATTATATTTGAGAATTCTACAAAAATATTTTTTAAATGTCAATAGTTTTAATAATCATTTTCAATAAGAAATAAAAATTTAGATATAATTTTTAAAAAAATACAAGACACAGAAGAGCATATGAGAGAAATTTTTGATAGATTAGACGGTGAAAACGTAATACATATAGAAGTAGATTTGGATGCAGATGATTACAAAGAGTCGAACTCTTGGCTTTTTAGCGTTTTTATAAAGTTTGACAGTTTTGACGAGAGTAAAGAGGGATTTGAAGAATTTTTGGAATTTAAAGAATCTCTTATTCTTGGGCTTGAGCATGAAGGACAGGTAAAGTATGTCGGTTCGAGAGTCATTGATGGATGGAGCGAACTCTATTTTTATGCCTCTACTTCAAAAGAGTTGGACTCAATGGCGACGGCGATACTCAGAGGAAGCGGATATGTCTATGAGAGCAATGTTGTAAAAGATCCGAAATGGAACTTTTATGATTTGAGACTTTGTCCAAACGAGCTAGAGCTTGCACATATTCAAAGTGCTAAAATCATTTTTCTTCTAGAAGAAGAGGGTGATGATTTGTCTATTAAACGCGAGGTTGAGCACTATATCTCTTTTGAAACACCGACACAAAAAAATAGATTTTTAAACACGCTTGATTTAGAAGGTTTTAGATTTAAAGATGACATCAGCTTTGAAGAGTTTGAACACGGGGTTGCCTTGGTGAAAGAGCATTCCGTAGAGTATGCAGAAGTTAAAAAAACAGTCGAAGAACTTTTTGAAAAAGTAAAACTTGAGAGAGGTTACTACGAGGGCTGGAGTACGATTTTAGTCGAGTCAGACGAGGAGTAAATGAGACAAGTATTTGCAATAATAGGGGTGACCAACTACCTCTTAGTTGTTTTTTTAAATGCTTTTACGGACTTGGGACATAAAATAATTATTCAAAATACAGTCTTTAAGATTTATGACGGTGAGCTGCAAATCATACTTACCGCCATAGTAAACGCATTGATACTTCTCCCTTTTATTTTAATGTTCTCTCCTTCGGGATTTTTAGCCGATAGATTTGCTAAAAATAAAATCTTGGAATATTCTTCTGTATTTGCCGTAGTTATCACACTTGGAATTACTTATTCCTATTATCATGGAATGTTTTATACTGCGTTTTTCATGACTTTTTTACTTGCTCTTCAGAGTGCAATCTATGGTCCTGCAAAGTATGGATATATTAAAGAGTTAGTCGGCATTAAGCATATTAGTGCCGGAAATGGAGCGGTTCAAGCGACTACTACAGTTGCAATTCTTGGCGGAATAATTTTTTATACGGTACTTTTTGAAGGTATGTATAGCGAAGAGCTCAGTACGAAAGAAGACATTTTACTTACCATTGCACCTTTGGGTTGGCTTTTAGTCGGAAGCTCTGTATTGGAGTGGTTTTTAGCTTCAAAACTTCCGAACAAAATGTTACAGGCAAGTAAAAGAAAGTTTCATATCAAAAATTATCTGCGCGGTGATTATCTTCTTAAAAATTTAAGAATCATCAAAAGAAAGAAAGAAGTTTTTGAAGCGATTATCGCTTTGAGTCTCTTTTGGTCTATCTCACAAGTGGTATTAGCTATTTTTGGAGAGTATGCAAAGAGTGAGCTTGGAGTGACAAATACCATTTTTGTCCAAGGTGTTATGGCTCTTGCAGGTATTGGTATGGTTGGAGGTGCGTTTATGGCTGCATCATTTTCACGCTATTACATTCATACAGGTCTTGTTGCGGTCGGAGCCTTTGGAGTCACAACTATAGTTTTTTTAGTGCCTTTTGTTTCATCTATGATTTTATTGGCATTTTTGT
>Ga0180732_1001327_pt1 | contig 15698 bp, 21 predicted proteins | sample KR11_01MetaG_FD_148674 | JGI IMG/M metagenome (GOLD analysis project Ga0180732, IMG submission 148674) | Groundwater microbial communities from the Olkiluoto Island deep subsurface site, Finland - KR11_0.1 MetaG | ecosystem: Environmental > Aquatic > Deep subsurface > Groundwater | place...
TCTTCCACCTTACGTTTAATTAGATATAACCGCAGCAGACTCAGATTTTGGTTTAACTTTCTTAAAGTAACAGAAATAACAGTCTTCCAAATCCATCACTTGCCCGAAATGAGGGCAATAGCCTTTCATATCCTCACCTTGCGCTTACTGCACATTAGACGTAATTTCTTGATCGATCCAGCATGATTGCTGTATGTTCCAAATCCCAAAGCCCTTGAGTTTCAGTTCAATTAGCTGACTTACTGGCACCCCTGTTTTCTCTCGCACAGCTTCAAAGAATCTGATCATAGACTCTGGAAGTCTGAAACAAACCTGTCTTTTCATTCGTTTATACCACGTTAACTGCGATAGACGTCTCAGTAATCTTATATTTTCCACGAATATATATTGTTGTGATGTTTGATGCCTACTGATGCTGAAAAGTACAGGATTCTGAGTCGCTACTTGCCTAGTGACGTAATCTTAGATGATAAGCTGACGTACTGCCACATCAACAGGGCAGAGCAAACACAATTGATAGATAAGTTCAGAAAGGCTCTCGTAGCAGAGAAAATTATTATCGATCAACCATCTTACTTATACAAAAATGAATGTCTTCTTGAGCCTGAGTGGAATGGCACTTTTGATTTTCTTGACAAAGAATCTGACGAAAAGGCAACTTTTACTAAACCATCTATTGGCTGGACCTGTCAACCAATTGAGTGCCATATTGAAGCTGACCTTCCTGTACCTGAGACTGCTGAATATTCTTTGAAAAAAGACTTGGAAAACATTGGTAACTGTTGCATCACAGAGATACATGAACATGGCGAAATCCATACTCGGGAGAAAACACCAGAAGGCTATAAACTTGCGTTTGCCCCTGAAAAACATCTTCATGTGATCTGCAAGGGAGTACATCCTAACGACCTTGGACACACCGTAAACCAACTTACCCGAGCAGTTTTGAAGAACCGAGGCCACAAAATGCCTACCCTCTAACTGTTAATAACGCTTAACTGCGTCTATGGTCTTCTGAGTTTAAGAGGGTTTCTCTGCATTGGCCTAGGCGTGAATGAGGGAGTAGCATACTCTAAGTAGCCTGTTCCTTTACAGGGTTCGCAAGGTTTCCAGCCCCAGTTCCAAACGTCATTATGAAGTACCTTTCCTAGACCTCTACACTTTGGGCAGATCTGTTTTTTAGTCGGTTGCTTTGTTGGTCTATACATGCTATCCATTTCACCTCCCTTTTGTCCCCACAACTATTCCCCACATTAAGACTCTGTGGGGACTTCCAAGGTAAGATGATTCTTTCCTAGAAGTTTCTCTCTGAACCACTCATAATTTCTATACCTCTTACATGTTATGCTTCGTTGTTTCCCTGCAAGATTCATCTGATCACGTAATTTTACGATCTCTAGGAATCCATGAACTTTTCGGTGTTGATCTCGCTTCATCATATCCAGACAAGTTGACCAAATCGCAAAATCCTCCTTTTTCTTTGACACTAATGGATGTTTGTTAAAGAAATCGCGTAGTATCAAACACTTTGGCAGACCATTGACATAATAGACAGCCATGTCAGAAGCCTTTATTCCTCTTGCTCTAAGGGACTTTCGATTATGCCTCTCAATTATGCCAATCTTGAGGGACTCCAACACTTTCTTTAGAACAGCAACATCACCTTCATGAAGCTGAATCTCAAAACATGGCGATATAAAAAAACCCATATGCGAGTTTCTTTGCTCTTGAATGTTAAACTTGAAACAGCCTTCACCATCTGTAAAACCAACAATCCAATCAGGGGAAAGACTCAATACAAATCCTCCATTTTTATGAATCCTATCTCTATTGAATCCCTAATTAGAGTTAAAAGTTGCTCCTTCATACCACGAAGAACACTTTCATAATCAGACTTGTCTAACATCTCTTTTAATGTCAAACTCTCGGATGGTATCAAATGAAATCCGCTGCCTGGGGCCTTGCCTAATCCTTTGTTTCCACTTCCAGCCTTCTTTCCTCCTCCTTCTCGAACTTGAAGAATGTAAGCATCCTTAACACTGAACGATGGCCATCTCAACTCTACAGGCTTATCCTTATCCTTCCGTTTCTCAGACCGCATGATCTTGTTCATACCACACAATCCACATGCGACATACTCATTTTTAACCATAGGCTTTCGTGTATAGTGTAGCCTTTTCCTTTTTGAATTTTGTGCTTCTGAGATCACGAAACCATGAAGAGTCATGGTATTTAAGCATGGTGTATACACGAAAGGATTACATACGTGCGGTTAACTATATATAACCGCATGGTCGAAAGCCCATGAAAAAGCCCATATATGGGTCGAGGGTCTGCCGTGGCCAGAGCTGGGTCTTCATGGATATTGCTCTCGCGCATGGTCTCCATGGTCAGGGTTCCGTGGGGCATGGGTATATAAAGGCGGGGAAAACTGCCTGTTTCGAGGCGGTTTTGGGGTTTAGGGCTGGTTTGGGGGGTTCTTATGTTATGGGCATATGTTGGGGGTTGATATGCTCATTTTATATAGTTGAAAGGTCACGTTAAGGTTTGACGGTCAAACACAAGAACAAAAGAAAAGCGGTGTGAGACCGTGAGACGCAAGGCAAACAAAAACGTAAACCATGAGACATAGCAAAACACTATGATCATGGTAAAAAGCAGGCATTGAGCGTCTTAGCGATTCCAGAGAGTAGAAGAAGATTGAAACCCCCCGTTGACCCTTGGCCTGTTCATGCCACGGTTGACGGAGAGCCGAAAGAAACCCACCACTCTTAAAGTGGTTGCTTGATCATTGAGGGCGATAGTGCGAGATAGACGTTCTCAACGTCTGGGTTATTGTCTCCGTGGAAGTCGGAGCCTGAAAGCTCAACAAGACGTGCGGTTATGAGGTGTCAAACTCTGAGTTAGGCGAGCCTTCTGTGAAGGTGTCCTAACACCCTGAGGACTTAATTTGCCTGTACCATGATCGTAGTAATGCTATCATGGTCTCCTGACAATACCCTTACTAGAATACTTGTTGTGTCAGAGGATGCAAGAAGGGTTGATTAAAACCCTATCGGAACCCAGAGCGTAAAATGTTTCTACGCTACGCTTTCCACGACAACAAGCAGAATGGAGATAGAAGGAAAACGGAAGTAAAGGGAGACAGTGAAGGTTTGGCTAACTCATAATCTAGACGATGCGAAAAGCTATAAATAGATTTAAGATCATACGCTTAAATATGCAAGCAATGAAACGATGCCCAAAATGCAGAATAGTAAAACCTAGGAACGAATTTTATCGTACCCGAGGAAGAGCTGGGGGTATAAGTGTATATTGCAAAGCATGTCAGACAATCAAAAACGCTGAGTACCGAAAAAGACCAGATTTCAATTCTCGAATGGCAAGATATATGAGAAATAATTACAAACGATTGAAATTCAAGGCTCTACAGGTAGTAGGTCATAATGACAAGCCAAAATGTGCAAATTGTGGCTGTGATTATCTTCCGCTACTCCAAATCAATCATAAAAACGGCGGTGGAAGAAAAGAGAAGGCCCAATATTCTACGAATAGGGTGTTTTACCGAGCCATAATTAAAGGAAGAAGAACTATTGCTGACCTAGATGTTTTGTGTTCCGTATGTAATACCATGCACTATGCCATGCTGAAATATAAGAAACAATATCAAATTCTCTACTTAGGTGATCCAGCAGCTACCGCATAACCATTAACATTAAAGGGTGAGGCTTTCCTTTTCATTCTCTCCTTTCTCCTCTCCCTTTCCTCACCCAAAGGGTGTAAGTATGCCTAGATACAGAGATGGCGATCTATTCTGTGACATTTGTGGTGAGCCTTGGGACTCCTACGGAGTAAGGCATCATGTAGACATGACTGAGAGAGAAGCAGAGAGATTCTTAAACGGCAAAGGTTGCCCATGTTGCCCTATAGACCGAAAAGAAGCCAAAACCAAAAAAGAAGCGATCTTTAAAGGCGAAGGCTTCAACTAACCCTTTTTTCGTTTATATGTTTTTAACCGCAAGGGTGAAAAGAACATGATCCAATCATTGAACGGAGCGAAACGAGCAGCCAAAGTGTTAGTCACGGAGTTTGAAGAAAAGCACCGAGAAACCATAGAGTCTCACAGAAAGACGGGGGATATAGGTCTAGCTTTAGCGGAGGAACTTGACCATTTGAGAAATTATTATTTGAGTCGTGTTTCTCCGACATTGACCTTTTCCACCAATTTTCTAAACCGTGAGATCTTACGACAAGTGTTCAAACTACACAAGCACAAAACATAAACCTCTTCTACCCTTTTTCTGTTAAGCGTCTTTATCCGAAGGGTGCAGAGATTCAGCCAAGAGCTGACCTGATCGCTGAGGTCGTGACGGTTCATCATAGGTGCTGGCGACTTCCTATGTTAAAACTGAGATTCTCTGCACCTATATACGCTTAATGCGTCTTATCTGCAAGGGTGCTATCAATGGTCAAATGTAAGGTGTGCGGTCAGACCTATAAGAAGCGAGAGGGATTAGACTTTCACACGGAACTATTCCATCCTTTCTTTTTCTCTTAATACCACTTATACGCAAGGGTGTGAAACATGACAGAACAAATAATCAAACATAGATTCCTCTGTTGTAATCAAGAAACCTATGAACCCTTGATCTGGAAGCAATACGGATATTGGCATTGCGCCAAGAAGGAGAAAATCATCTATCCCGCTCCAGAGTGGGCTACAAGGCCAGAGGTCTTTGAGATCGTTGAGCATTTAGTCAAGAATCTGAAAGAGCCTAACCTACAAGTCAAGATTGAAACCCATAGAGACAAAAACGATACTTGCTGGGAAGCCTCATGGAGTCTATACGACGACAACAACCCACATATCGAACCAGACAACGGAGCCGTTACAGGATGCAAAAGCGAAGAATCAGCACGAGCCTATGCTACGCAACGATACAATGAACTTAAGCATCTCTACGATGGAGACATCGAGGCCATGCTAGTCTATCGCAAAACTGGAATCGCATGTTTGCCCAACTGGAACCACAACGAGATAGATAGCTGGGGTTTCAAGCTAGTCAATGGTAAAATCGTCAAGTCAAGAGTTCCTAGAGCGAATGAAGTAAAAACTTCCTAATCTCTCCTTTTTCTAAGGGTGCGGTTAAAGACAGTTAAGCGTGAGTGTTTTACATGACTATCGCAAAAAACGATTGTAAGGGTTATTACGTAATGTTTTCGTTTGCACGAATTTGTCTAAGTGTCCATGAAAAGGGTTTGGTTTCTGAAAAATAATTCTCTTCGTTTTAAGGCGTGTTTCCGCTAACGAGGCTAGAATTAGGCATATTTTGATAACCGTGAACTGAGGCGCGTTTGGCAATGTAAGCCTAAATCACGGATATTGAAAATTGAGTTTTGGGAGTTTTTGATGGGAAAAGGGGTTATGTTGAAGGGTGCTTTGAATGTATTCAATGGCTCAGTTCTGGTTCGAACAATGGTACTGGAAAGATGTCTCTCCAAAGCTTACGACAGAACAAAAACACGAACTTATGAACAAAGTCTCTCAGCTAACATTACGTGAACCAATCTGGCTAGACAGAGAAAGAAACTTTGTTGATGACTTTCCTGAGTTGAAACCCTATTCCCATAGTGGTAACATCTCAGGATTGCAACTTTGCACAGTCATGGAATGTTGCTTGAAAGAACTACAAGGTCAAAAACCAGAGATAATCATATAACCCCCCCTTTCTTTAGGGTGATGTATCATGAGACGAAGAAAACAAGAAGCTGAACCAAAGTATAGAAAACCTGGTGAAATAGCCATAAACCTGAGTGGACTAAGCGACAAAGGCAAAACTACGATCTTGAAAGCGATAGCGGAAGATGAGGCACAACAAAGGAAGAAATAAAAACAATCATCACTATATTGTTTCTTATGTCTCGGACTCCTGATCCAATCAAAGACTGGCTAGACGCAATCAAAGGTAGAGTTTGTTATCCTGATTCAATGAAGGTGTACGCTCCAACCTGCTATGGAAAATGCGAAGATGTTGTCGAAGAGCTGATAGTGTCTATGAACAAGATCTTTGGCGGTAGTACGATATATGAGGCAAAAGGATCTTGGAGTTCAGATTCTACCCTAGAAACCGAACCAATCAAGGTTATAGAAGTCGGACATAATTGTACCGATCCCAACAAGGCAAGGCAATTCGCAAGAGCCGTAAGAGCATACGCCAAGAAAGCAGACCAGAAGGCTATGGCTATTCACCATGGTAGCTTCTATATAGCGAGTTCTCCTGAACTTTTGAAAACCTATCTGAAAAATCAGAAGAAAACTCCATGATGGTGTTTTGTTCTGTTAATAGAAATTATCCGCTAGGGTGTAAACAATGGCACAGATATTAACATTCAACAATCAAGTCACAGAGTCAGCTAGTTATACGGAAAAACACATGAACGAAGCTCCTTGCTTTTTCTGCGGAAAAGAAACAACAGGTATTCACAAGGTCGGGCCAAAATTCGTTTGGTCTCACGTCAACTGCATAATCCACGAACATATCATGAACCAAAACAAGAATGCTCACTATAAGAAAAGCTTCAGAGTCTCGCAAGGAATAGTGATTGAAGCCTAACTCTTCCTTCTTTTTCGTTTAAATAGAATTAACTGCTAAGGGTGGGGATTGCCTGTCGATTTGAGGTAGGCGATAAACCGTCTATGAATCGTAACCTCGGAAAGAAGTGGTCTTAAGCCGATGCGTTGTACTATTGACGGTAAAGCGACGTGGCCACTCGCAGGTATGAACCACTCCGTTTGCGTTTAAGTAGCATTATCTGAAGGGTGAGAAACAAATGCCATATATAGAATGCGCAAGTCTCTGTCGCTTCCGAAAACACAATGAATGTTATGCGATATTAATCAAAATTGAAGATGGCAAATGTGTAACATTCCAGAAACGAGAAAGTATTGACGATGATTTTGAGGAGAGAGAAAACGGTTAGCTTCCATTCTTTTTTCGTTTAATCATAGTTAAGCATAAGGGTGCAAAATATGGCGAGTGTTATTGTGTTGAAAAAAGGGCAAATAGACATCGAGGACTCTTTAGAAAAAATGAAATGGGATACGAAAAAGTTTGAGGAGGAATTAGAAATCTTCGCAAAAACTCAAACACCACAGGTCCAGGAGAAACTTCGGAAGCAATACAATAGATATATGGGTCAGTGTGGTTGGCCGATGGAACTTATTGTGTTGCCACAATTGTCTGGTCCCAAATCTCTGCCACGATTGCCTAAAAGAAAACCACTGCCAGAACTACCGAAAACAGAACTACAAGCAGAACCAACAGTAACAGCAGAGATAACATCTTCACAACAAACGGAACCAGTTCCAGAAGCAGAAAAAACAGAAATTCCTATACCGATAGCGCCACAAGAATCTGAGTCTGTTCCCCAAGAAATCAAGCCAAACGAGACAGAATCCCAAACACCAGAACGCAAAGAACTTCATGGCCACATAGTAATGAATGACGCGCAACAAGTGAAAAATCTTCTCAAAACCGTAAGTGTTCTAACAGATGAAGCTACATTCAATTTGACCTCTCAAGGACTAACATTGAGAACAATGGACCCTAGCAGAGTAGCCATGATAGACTTAACGGTTCCAAGAGAAAGTTGCGAAGAACATTCATGTCCTGAAGAAATGAAGTTCGGTTTTAGTATTGACAGATATGTGGACAAGACGCTCAAAAACATAACGAAAAACGACTCGATTCGCCTTGACATACAAACAGGCAAGATCGACAAGATGATCACACGATTAATCGGCAAGGTGACAAGACAATTCTCAATGCCACTCTTAGAACCTTCTGACGAAGAGATACCGACACCAAAGATCAATTTCAATTATTGTGTAAGGCTCGTTCTGGAAAACGTGAACACGCTTTTCAAAGACCTAGACGATCACGTTCAAATAATGGGGACCCAGGATAGCTTAACCTTCGAGCAAAAAGGCGATATTGAAGACTTTACGGCCACACTTGAAAAAGGCGATGAAACCGTACTCAACATAGAAGCAAAGGAAGACTCGAAAGCCACATATTCAGTTTCATATTTGAAAGAGATCTTGAAATCAATGAGTCCATTAACAGACATCATTGAAGTCAGCTACAGTACAAATATGCCAATACGGATAAGCGCAGAACTTGAGCATCTCGGAACCCTCAACTTCTACGTTGCTCCAAGAATAGAAACCGATTAATCCCCTCTTTTCTTTTTGTTTAGGGTGTAAAAATGTATTCTATGGCTCAGTTTTGGTATGAATCATGGTACTGGAAAGATGTTGGCCCGAAGCTCACAGTAGAACAAAAACATGAACTAATGCAGAAGATCTCCCAGAGGACGCTAAAGGACCCCATCTGGATAGACAAGGAAAGAAACTTCATCGATGACTTTCCTGAATTGAAACCCTATTCGCATAGCGGTCAAATCTCAGGATTGCAGCTTGTGACGGTCATGGAATGTTGCTTGAAGGACTTACAAGGACAAAAACCAGAGATTATTCTCTAACTTTCCTTTTTTTGATAGGGTGTAATAACAATGACACAATATCAAACACCGTTATTGATGTTCACAACAAGACATAGGAAAGGTGATTCATGGTCAATTACAAATGTCGAAACAAACCAAAAGAAACTCTATAACCCAAACAAACTCTTTTTCTAAGGGTGACGATCAAATGCCAAAGAAGAAAATAAATATTCGTTCAGACATTAGAAGTGCAGAGACAAGCACATTGCCCCCTAAGAAGTCGAAGCTGGTTAACATGAATTATCCACCAGCAGACATGCCACTTGAAGAAATACGGCGTTTCTGGGGCGAACCCTCCAAAGATGACGCAACATTTCTCAGGGACATAAAGGTGAATAAGAACGCCAAAAAACGTAGACCAAATGTCTTGTAAATGCAAATTTTCCACGAAACAGGTAGGTAAACAAGTACTTGCTGATTTTTTGGGAAGGTTCGGAGATGACTTACCAGAACCAACGATTAAAGAAGCTACGAAAACCCTTGATAACTGGCACATGATTTGTGATTGTAATAACCCAAAACGAATAATCTCCGCTGGCCATTGGGTCGAAAACGATTGGTATCTCTGCACCATAAAACACCTTGCCACAGACAAAGAGTTTAGGGGAAAAGGTCTCGGCAGAGAAGTCTCGAAAAGGATTACGGCAGATGCCTTGCAGAAGGGCTGTTTAGTTCTTGCGGCTGACGTGACAACTACCAACATGCCAAGCCAGAAAATCTTTGAAAGCTTGAAATTTGACAAGGTTAATACTTTTTGCTGGCAGAAAGGAAAGAAACCAGCAAACATCCTTCACTATGTCAAGACACCTCCCAAAAACGGAGAGTGTGTCTGATACACTTCATAATCCATTTTTTTAAGGGTGCTGGCTGAGGGCATAGTCAAACCCTGACGGGTCTGTTGCGTGAGACATTGCCCTCGAACCCTTAAATACGTGCGGTTAATGATTATTATCTGAAGGGTGTATCTATGAAGGTTCTGAGTAGTATAAGTCGGCTCTTCAATAAGCTTCTAGGCAAGAAGGAAAAACCAAAGGTAATTATTCTTGACAACAACCCCCTATCGATTAGCTCTTACATGGAAGAGCATCCTGAATTCGATAGGTTCATACCTCCGTCGAAGAAAGTCGATAGGGTTCCATTGAGCGAAATTAGAGCTGTGAGAAAAATGAAGCATGGCCATCAAGCTCCTTGGTATCGCAAAAGCGTCAAAGCAAATGTTAAACCTGAAGAGGACGATTAGCCTCTCTTTTTTTCTATTCGGTTAAGGAAGCTTATACGAAAGGGTGACGATGATATGAGCGAGAAAACAGTCGAACAAGGATATTGCCCGAAATGTGGTGCGCGAGAGGTCATGGGAACAATAAAAGTAGATGGAACGGCTTATCACTTTTGCAAAGACTGTGATTGGCATGATAAGAAATGTCAATGTTCATGCGGTTGCCAGAACATCGTTGAAGAAAGAATGCAGTCATGTTGTAACTACTGCAATGGTGGGTATTGCGAAGGGCAATAACCTTTTTCTTTCTGTTAAAACAAGTTAAGCGCAAAGGGTGAACCTTTAAAAATATTAATATGTTGAGAACGCCCTATTATCTTACATGGTTAAGTGACCTTTGCGATGTTTCCCGAGACAAGCTACGGCATAGGTGAAGCCTACTTGCGTTCGTCTGATCCAACGGATAACTTGACTCTCTGGAACGAGTTGCTTGCAAGATGTGCCAAATGGAAGTTCAACACTGTTCGCCTCGCCTTTACTTTTCCTGGGATAACGCCTAATTCTAACGGGTCAACATCTCCGACTTTGGATATAGATAGGCTCAACGACGTGTTGAACCTTTTGAATGCGACTGGCTACAAAGCGGTGTTAGACTTCCACAATTACAACGTGGAAAGCAACCATGACTGCGTAGGCTGGTTCGGTTCTCCAGCTTGGTATTCAGATTGGTTAGCGTTAGTGGCACTTATGAAAGATAATCCGACAGTTTGTGCGTATGAATTATTCAATGAGCCATATCGTAATGAAGACGTGACGCTTACGACATGGTATGATAATAATTGGACGATTGATGAAGCGTGGAATCAATATAAAATATTAACCGAGCAAATACGGTTAATCGACCCTGCCAAGCCTATAGTTTGGGGAGCCAGTTTGTCTGCTCCAGCAGACATCCAAGGTATAGCTGACTTTATGGTTCAAAACAATGTTGTTCGTGCTAGTCATCCTTGGTCTAACCCAACCATAACAACTATTGAAGAGGCAAATGCGAATGTTGCTGACCGCATCGCAGTTATGAAAACCGTCAAAGATGCGGGTGTTCAATGTTGGAACGGTGAATTTGGCGTACACTACACAACTGTAACAACTCCCGACGACAGATATGAAATTGAAAAATACTATGCTACGAACCTGATAAACACATGTTTGGCAAACGGTTTCGGCTTTAACTGGTGGCTCTACAGCAAGAACCATTGGCGCGTAGGCAGTGCAGATGAAGTTATAGGCGCAAGCAACTATTTGAAAAATCCAATGCTTCCAATAGTATTATTGGCCGTTATTGGGCTAGGCTACGTCATTTACAAGACGTTCTAATACTACACCTACAAAAGCAAATAAACCAGTTACAGCTATTTTAATAATATGATGAAAAATGGCAATCATACTACAAGATAGTTTTGATGCTGAACCTTCGCCTATTCCGACTTTGACAAACTGGACAGTTTTTACCCAACCCATACGTGAAGCTTTTGCCACGATTACGCCTGGAGCTACAGGTGCGGGAAAAGCCATAACGTGCACATGCCTACTCGGGAACACATCAGCTCAATTTGCGTATATTCAGAAGACCTTTGCAGCGGTAAACGAAGTTCGTTGTCGAGCTTACATCGGAATAACAAGCCCGCCAGCCGAACTGGATGGAAGCCCTATTGATGTCCGAGCCGCAGAACCCACAGGGTACGGTCTTGCTTGGACTTATATAAGCCCAGCAGGACTCATGTCATTACGCTATAATACCACGGTTAATAGCAGGCAGACGGCAGTTGGGTCAACGCAACTGGTTCCTAATGTTTGGTATCTTACCGAGGTTCGCGTCAAGGTCAACACGGCAACGACAGCACCATTCAACGGTTTCGTAGAGCTTTGGGTAAATGGTGTGCTTGTCGCGTCAGCATATGCTATAGATAACAGCCCTGTGGGGCAGGCGAGCATTGCCCAGTTTGGACTGAGGTATATAGCAGCGAACACTACTGCCGACATGACGGTGGGCATCGATGAAATTTCCATCGAATCGGTTGAACCGACAGGAACATGGACTTTGACCCTCGTTCAATCCACTGGCGGAACAATATCATCGCCAAAAACAATATACAACAACGGCGAGATCGCAACAATAACAGCGACAGCCAACCCTGACACTAAATTCGACCATTGGCTTATCGACGGCACACGTCCAGCACCTCCTACCGACATTACGAACCCAGCCTCCGCACCGATGTATGCTAATCACACATTGGAAGCCGTGTTTGTTACTGGGGGCGGTGGGACTCCATTGTTCGTATATGTTATAGGTGGCTTAGTGGCATTCGGATTGGTCGCAATCTTGGCGTTTAAACGGAAGTAGCGAATTTGGTCTATCCAACACACCCTTGGAATAGGTATCTCAGTTATTCCGAGATGCTGGAAGCATGGCTCGATCTAGAGAACCTGTATCCAGGTAAGATAACCCACGAAGTTCTCGGAAAGACATGGCAGAATAAAGATATTTTGCTTTTCAAGATAGGCAACCAGCTCGGTGGACGAGTCTGGTTCAACGGCACTATACACGGCGGGGAAATCGTTGGTCCCGAGGTCTACTACAAGTACGCCAGATGGCTGCTTGACAACATGGAGTCAGGTATTTCCGATAGAATAATGAGCAGAAACTACACGCTCATCGTTCCTTTTACGAACGCTGATGGATACCCAACGATTGCGCCAGTAGAATACGTCACAGAAGGCAGAAGAACAAACCGTAACCCGAGTGGTGGAGTAAATCTGAACAGGAATGCACCACGAACTTGGAGAAATGATTGTGGAGTATATGATCCTGCTCTTACACATTGGAAAGGGGATGCCCCAGATACGACTACTGGAGCATGTACTGTAAACCCCTCATATCCGACAAAGATGCCCCCGCTGAATAGTGGTCGCAACAATCTGTTGGGTTACTGCTACAAATCAGGATGTGGAAGTGCATGGAATGATATTCCAAGCGACTGGGAATATAGAGGTTCTAATCCAGGTAGCGAGCCTGAAACTCAAGCAATATTGAATGGTTTAGCAAATTGGAAACCAAAGTTTTTCCTCGATTACCACATATGGGCAGGACCAATCATCTACAAAACGATGGTAGCTGGCACCGACGCGCCATACCATGATTCTGTGATTACAAAATCTAATGTGCTTGCAACACAAAGAGGCGTATCAGGATACAACTACGGGACTGGCGGTGTAAATGGTATGCTTTTGGACAGCGCATACGCTACTATAAAAGCAACAAGCTATCTTATCGAGGCGCTTGGAGTCACTCATAAACCAGGCGACCCGACAAATTACTACGACATGCTAGGTCCCTATACCGACATCACAACTAACGCATTCCCAAGATTCTTGCCGCTGGCAATAACCTTCAGCCAAGAAAGCGAAATAGTAACACCGTTGAACATCGTACCAATCATAATCATCGCGGCGGGCATTGTACTCGGAATCTATATCCTGAGATAAATCTTAAATCCTTAACATATGTAGTAAAGAGAGGTGAGAATGTTGGTAAAAACAGTTGTAGTCACGCTCTCGGTGACGATTCCAGATACGGAACTGTCGAAGGCGGCAACGGTGACGGTGGGTACAGTTAGTTATGCGGGAAAGATAGCCGCGATAATCACACATGAACCCGAATCAACCATCCCAGCAAGTGCGACGGTGAAGCTGACGGGACCAGGTCTCGTGGTGACACCATAAGGCGCGCGCGCACACAAACTATACGCTTAACAAGATATAACCGCGAAGGGTGATAGAATGGCGAAAAACCAGAAAGTAAGAGGTCTCAAAATAACCGTTGGAGACAAATCTCTCGACACTTTTGATCTAGGTGAAGTTCCTTCAGACAAAGAGAGAATGTTTGCTCTGTTATCAGCAATGCCCATCGTCTACCAAAAGGGAACAATTGCACAAATTAAAGGAGAAGAGCTGACATACACTTTCCAAGCAGAACGAACATTCGCTTTTCATGGAATGCTTGACCATGAGTTCATCGTGACAATTCCAGTAAGTCTTGGAACGCTTAAAAGTCTAGGCTTCATCAAGAAACTTAAGAGCAAACCCTAATCTCTTTCTTTGCGGTTAAACAAGATTAAACGAAGGGTGATACATTAATGCCTTTTTTCAAAGATCTAGCCTGCCAAATTCTTAGAGAGCAATATGGATGTTCCTGCGATAGAAATGGTTGCCATGTCACAATTCTAAATCCTCGACCAACTTGGAACGCCCTCCAGGAAAACGTAAGCAAAGACAAATCTGATGTTTGTCTAGCGATTAAGAAACTTGCTCGTATTGAGTCGAACATTGGAAAAGGACCAATAAACGATGAATAATCCCCTTTTTCTGTTAATTGGAATTAACTGAAGGGTGAAAAATCCAAATGAAAAAAGGAACTCGCGCTTGGTTGAATAACTTATCTATTCCTCTTGCTGAACGCGAAAAGTATATTAAAGAACATGGTGGAACAACTCCTTTTGCAGAAGAAAAAGACTATGGCCCTTGTCCAGTGAAGACCTGTGAAAACCCAGAAATGATGGAAAACCCGTTTTATTATGTTATACCATTGTTTGGAAAAGACAGTAAAGGAAAAGTAGCGCATGTTTGCAGAAAGTGTTTTGATAAATTCTGTGAGTCTAAAGATAAAGAAAACTGGGAAGAAGAAAACTTTGGGTATAAAATAAGAAAAGAAAGTGCATAACCCCTTCTTTTTCTGTTAACTAGAGTTATCTGCAAGGGTGTTTTCTTGAGTTTAAATAAAGAGATAGAACAAGCCGACAACCTCATCAAATACTGCTTCGCTTACTGGCCCGATACTAAAAGCAATGACAGACTCTTGTTTCTCCAAGTGTGGGGTCTTCAAGGCTTGAAATTGACATCAGAGCAAAGAAACCTCTTTCTACATACAGTCTTGAGTCCAGAAACAATCAGCAGGAGACGAAGGAAAATTCAGGAAGAGGCTCGAACCCGTCTAGACAAAAAATATCTTCCTCGACCAGAGATCTTAGAAAAAAGATTGGGCAAACAAGAGGCTCTCCGCAACTTCTATGGCAAGAAATAACCAACCTTTTTCTCTTAATGATCCTTAATCACTAAGGGTGAACATATGAAACTCAGGCTTTCTTGGAGAGGCGGTGTGGGACATTCTGGAATACAAAGAGGAAGTAATTTCATTAAGCCAGAATATATTGGTCGAACATTTGAGTTTGACGAAAATGACCGTACTAAAATTGTAAGATTCTTTCAACAAGTATTCATTGAAAGAGAATACACGTTTAGAGATGTTCGTGGAATAAGCCAATTTCTTAAGCGGAAATTCTTGACTAGAGCCGAACGTTGCGCTGTTATTATGCATCTGGGTTATCGTTATTCTTCTCTACCAAGTTCTAGTAATCGAAATCTAAGAATAGTTGGATGCTTTGATAGACGGAGTAGGAGTAAATATACCTGACAACGATCTCCTTTTTTCTTCTCTCTTATTCGCAAGGGTGTTGTCATGAAGAAATGTGTTTTTTGCGGAGCCGAATTTGAGTTCAACGAAGATTTCCAGAAACACATGGATACTTTCGGATGGAATTATGAGAAACATCTTCAAAAGCTTGAAGAAATTCATCGGAGAGCTGAAAGAGATAGACTTGAATGAGCCTTTTTCTAAGGGTGATAGAATTGGGTTTTCCAGACAACGAAGCCATTGACTACGAAGTAGGCATTGATTATGAGAAGATTCGAAGGATTGTCCATGAGGAAGTTGAAAAGGAAATTCAAAGTGCTATACGTGGTATATTCGAAGCAGTAAGAGAGACTGTGGCCGATATGGAGAAGAAACCATAAATCCCCA
>Ga0180732_1001328_pt1 | contig 15696 bp, 13 predicted proteins | sample KR11_01MetaG_FD_148674 | JGI IMG/M metagenome (GOLD analysis project Ga0180732, IMG submission 148674) | Groundwater microbial communities from the Olkiluoto Island deep subsurface site, Finland - KR11_0.1 MetaG | ecosystem: Environmental > Aquatic > Deep subsurface > Groundwater | place...
ATCCGTTCTTCCATCACGGACGGCAAATGTGTACACTAAGAAAATGCTAACATCAGAGAGAAAACGATAATAAATATAAATCGTTATATGCCATAGTTCGTTTCTTTAATGGGGGAAGATCCGTTGAAAAGACTTCCGGGTAGAGCAAGAAACACATTTTACTCTACAATAATCTGGTTGTCATAAAGGAGAATATTACGTTGAGTACGGTTTGCTATATGAATAGATAATTAGCCCCTTCAGGGGCTTTCCCTAAGACAATGCCCCCTTTGAGGGGGCATTGTGTCAAGCCATGGCCTATTATATCCCTTTGGACATGACAAAGAACGGGGCATGGTTCGATGTGAACACAGGAGGGTCTCTTCGCAAGATTGCCTGGATCTCGGGATTTCTTCTGAACTCGCGATCCAGAAACTTCCTGACATCTTTTCTTTCCCAACCACCGGGATGCTTGAATTGCCTGTAGAGGGCCAGTTCGCCTGAATAAAAATCAGTGGTATCCATGCATGCCGCATCCGGACCATAGGCTGGCATATTGAATATTGCAAGGTTAAGATAGCCGATATATTTTTGATGTTCTATAACATAATCGAGGGTGCTTTTTGCCTCTATGTACGTTTCGGAAGGTGTCCCGAAGAGAAGATATATGTAAGTAACTATGCTGGCATCTCTAAGATTTTTCAAAGCCACGGATGCCTCTTTCAGATTAATACCCTTATCCAGTGCGTCAAGAACACCCTGGTCCCCCGACTCAAGACCAATTTTAAGCATAACGCATCCGGAACGTTTCAGGCTTCTGCAGAAATCAGGATCTGTCAGCTGACGGGTTATGCGTACAAATCCGTACCAGGGGATATCGAAGGGATTGTCGGCTATTGCGGTAAGGAGCGCCGGACTCATCGCGTTATCGAGAAAATGTATGAGGCAGGGTTTTTTGCTGTTGATGAGCCCTTTAATGTCGGAGATCGATGCATTAACCGGAAGAGGAGAATAGGAACCGCCCTCGGCCTTTTCCGGGCAGAATGTGCATCGGCTCCAGTAGCAGCCGTTTGATGCGCTGTAAGGGAGGACAAAGCCCGGAGACAGGTAAGGCTTTTCATAAAAGGGACTGTAATCCGGTGATGCATGCACATCCAATGGAGACAATTTGAGAATGTCAAGGAGGGGCTTCTCGCCTGGCCCTGCCACCATATCATCAACAAGGCCAGCAAATGGATTATTCCAACCGGGGTTGCTGAGCCATGATGTTACAAGGCCTCCGCCAAGAACCAGTCTTGCGTCCGGACAGAGCTTTCTTATGAGACCGATCATGGAAAAGGCCGGTAAGACCTGACTTAGATAGTTCAGCGATATTCCAACAATGGAAGGCTCTTCTTCTTCGAAGATAGACGACAGCCGCTCCATAAAATAACAGTAAAAGGGACTCGTTTCCGGTTGCTCAGATGCCCGTATGAGATCGAAACTTCTGAGAGGTGAGAGGGTGAGATCCTGATAATTCGCAAGGCCCAGATGGACGCCATGGGAGAATGCGACCTGATCAAGAATGCGGTCTATATCGTTTACCGCCTGCCTGTAACGGTTAATATTTTTGTAGAGGTCTGTGTGAAGAAGCGCAGAAACATTTGAATCCAGATGTTTCAATGCCCGCCTGGACCAAGTGTCGTCGGCCTCGACGGGACATTTCATAAGACTCATAAGGCCTTCGAGATTGGCATCCAATACGCGGCAGCGAACATTATGCTTTCCCAGCATCCCCAAAAGCTTGGCAATCCCTGCAGGTGGTTCGCAGGGTCTTACGACGGGAGGATTAATTAAAAGCATAGTGTTAAAACCAGGTTTCGCATGCAAGCTATCTCTCCTTGTATGTTGTCATCATGCTTAAGTATCTTTATTAATGGATAAAAGTGAAAGCGCTGTTTACCTTTATATTCTTTCCAAACCACTTCCATACATAGTATGAAAAAATATCATCCTTATAACATAACGGCAATATTTCCACAAAACACCATTTGAGAAAAGGTATCGGCTAATACCCCGCTTATAAAGATTGTGGAAATGACAATTAAAAATCCGGCCCACAAGCTTAAACAATGAATATCAATAAAATATATATGATTTATAAAAATCGTCTTCGTTGGAAATATTCAAATCATCATACAGGCGAAAGCAGTTATTTGGAACATATTGAAGGTTCTGTTATCAAAACAATCATTGTATGATATATTGAATCAGAAGTGTAAGTATTGTTAGGTAGAAAAGATATAGCGAGGCTTTTGTAAAACGCCATGCTATTTTAAACTTTACCATTTTTCCCCAGACATCAGGTGTTAAATGCCGGAAGCAATAAAAGACAGTCAATATCATTTTTGCCGGGACTTGCCCACAAAACCCCAACCAGAAATGGGAAGAATTCTGGTCACCGGTGCCACCGGGTATATCGGCGGCCGACTGGTGCCGGAACTTCTGGAACGGGGGTATCAAGTAAGAATCATGGTCAGGGTTCCATCTTCAGTTCATAAGGAGCGCTGGCCGGATGCCGAGATTGTGGTGGCGGATGTATTGGATATCGGCGGTGTCAAAAAGGCGTTTGAAGGGATCCATACGGCCTATTATCTGGTCCATTCACTATTGCTGGGAAAAAAGCATTTTGAGTCGGCGGATGTAGAAGGGGCAATAAATTTCAGAATGGCTGCGGAAGAGATGGGCGTTCAAAGGATCATTTACTTAGGTGGATTGGGAGATCTGCGGTCAGCCCTTTCGCCTCATCTGAGAAGCCGTATCGAGGTAGGGCGTGAGCTGGGAAAGGGCAAGGTTCCCACCACAATCCTAAGGGCTGCTATAATACTGGGCTCAGGAAGTGCTTCCTATGAAATTTTGACCAATATAGCAAAAAAAATGCCGATAATTCTGATCCCATACTGGACCAAAGCCCAGTGCCAGCCTATAGCCATTCGTGATGTCATCAAGTATCTGGTAGGGACACTTGAATGTCCTGAAACCACCGGGAAGTCCTTTGATATTGGCGGTACGGACGTGCTGAGTTACGAAAAAATGATCCGGATCCTGGCGGATATGCTTGGAAAGAAAACAGTGAGTTTTCCTCGCTTCTTTTCGGGGTTACGATTTTTTGCCATCCTTGCCAATTTGTTTACTCCGGTACCATGGCCCATCATTCTGGCGCTTTTGGAAGGGCTAAGGAACAATGTTGTGTGTCAGGATAATGCAATTATGAAATTGATTCCGTTTGAAACCTTGACATTTAAAGAGTCCATCGTCAGGGCCATGAGTCTGGAAGATCAGGATAATGTGCACACACGCTGGTCCGATGCCTATCCTCCTGCCCACAGCCTTGCAATTAAGTTAAAGGAGCTGGATTTTTCTCCCAAATTCATCAAAACCTATTCCCGGATTACCAATAAAGATGCAGCATCTGTCTTCAATGCGGCTTGCATGATTGGCGGCAAGGAGGGATGGTTTCAGAATAACTGGATGTGGCGTTTAAGGGGCAGGGTAGATAGTATGCTGGGGGGTGTGGGTATAGCACGCGGGAGACGCAGTTCCTCCGGATTAAGGGTCAACGATGTTATCGACTTCTGGCGCGTGGAAGACCTGAAGCCTGCCCGCAAACTTCTTCTGCGGGCCGAGATGAAACTGCCCGGAAAGGCCTGGCTGGAGTTCAATATTGATCGGAGCGAGCATTGCAATAAACTGTCCATCACTGCCTATTTTATGCCCCGGGGTATTTTTGGTGATATTTACTGGTATATGTTTTTACCTTTCCACGGTATCATTTTCAAAGACCTGCTGAAACAGATAGTAATAAAGGGGTGAGTGTGGTGATGTCCTTTATTTATCAACCATACCGCTATTTCACTATAATGAGCCAGTTTCAAAACGTCCCATTTTGGCCGATCTCTGCGTTGGATGAAAATTTTAATCCTCGAAATACTCCGTGTATTCCTGTGGTTAAAATTTTCATCCGCCTTGACCTTGACCAAACTGAAACGTTTTGAAAGTGGCTCTAATATTAAGAGGAAATAAATATGAAAATTATCAGCATCGTTGGAAGTCCGCGCGGTAAAAAAGGAAATACTGCAAGGCTGCTTAATGAAGTAATTAAGGGTGCTGAAAATATGGGAGCTGAGAATGAAACCATATTTTTGCTTGGAGATTTGGTTTTGCCTTGCCGCGGGTGTGACAAATGTCATGTTAAAGGTTATTGCTTTCAAAAAGACAAATATGAAGAAATAAAGCTTAAAATCCTTAAAGCAGATGGCCTGATACTTGCCAGTCCCAATTATATTTTCAATGTAAGTGCACAGCTCAAATCTTTTATGGACCGTTGCTGCGGAGTACTACACTGTATGGAGTTTTATGGTAAATACGGTGCTTCGATAGTAACATCAGGTGGCGGAAATGAAAAACCTATTGCTGATTATATGAACTATTTTCTGATAACCACCGGCATTCGCCCTGTTGGTTCCATATGGGCTACCATGGGTCATCTGGAAGATGATGTTTTTACCAAGGACATTTGCCATAAAGCGTTTGGTCTTGGGGAAAAACTGGTTAAAGCCTGGAAGCAGAAAAAACAAAATAAAAATGTAGAAAAAAAGATGGAACAATTCAGGCAACGCATGCAATTTCTGGTGAAATACCGGAAAGATGATTGGCTATATGAATACAACTACTGGAAGAAACACTGGCGAATGCCCTGATATGGAGTATATAATAAATCTGTTCGGTTTCTTCCAGTCGCTTGTTCTGTAGTACATATTAGTATAAAGCTTTCATGCCGAATACTTCAAAAGCATCTCGCACCGAGGAAGCTGATCTAAGGGCAGGTATACCCACCGTCGATCACTAAGTCGGTTCCAGTAATAAACGACGACTCGTCTGATGCGAGAAAGACCACGCCATAAGCGATCTCGTCGGGTTTGCCAAAGCGTTTCATAGGTACCAGAGAGATAAGGGGTTCCCATGCTTCCTTAGGCACCGAGGTCTCAAATAAGTTCGTGTCAAACATTCCGGGACAAATTGCGTTCACGCGGATGTTCTTGCCGACAAGTTCCATCGCTGCCGATTTGGTCATCAGGCGCACGGCTCCCTTCGTACTCTGATAAGCCGTCGAGATGCCAGCGCCCACTATACCATAGATGGATGCAAAGTTGATGATGGAGCCACCACCTGCCCGTTCCATTGCAGGTACAACTGTTTTCATGCCCAGCAGGACGCCAAGCTGGTTGACGTTGACGATTCGGTGGAAGTCCTCAACCGAGTGTTCGGTCAGTGTTTTGTGTAGATAAATGCCGGCATTGTTCGAGAGTACGTTGACTTTGCCGAATAATTTCTCGGCCGTGTTTATGAACTCCGTCCAGCTGTTTTCTTGGCTTACGTCGTGTTGCAAATATTTTGCATCACCGCCTTTTGCTGTAATTTCATCGCACAGAGTTTTAAGCGGCACGAGATATTTGCTGCCTTCCGGAGCAATATCTCCAAGAAAGACTTTCGCACCCTCTGCTGCCATCATGCGTGCCTGAGCAGCGCCCAGGCCGCCTGATGCACCAGTGATCAATACCACTTTGCCGTTAAGTCGATTTGCCATATGAATGCCTCCTTAGTATTATCGTAGGATTAGTCAGATGATTCAAAGTTAAAGTTTTAAATAAAGTCCCTTATCTTTTCTGCAAGCAGTATCATATCAACAGGGAATTCGGTATCTATTGTAATGGCTTTGTCTTTTTCGCTTTCGCCAAGTGGTTGCCATCCTGTAATCTGGTGTTCCAGAACTGACAGATCGGCATCCGATATATCCTTTTCGCGCTTTATAATGCGCTGGCGCAAAGTATCGTGTGTGGCAAAAAAATCCAGAATTATGTATGGTGCTTTCTTTGATTCCGCCAATTTTCTGAATTGCTCTCGCTCTTCAAATTTAAGAAATGCGGCATCAACAATCACCGGATAACCGGCATCCATTATATTGCCTGCAAGCATGGTCAGTTTATCATAAGTCAGTTTTGTGGCTTCAGGAGTGTAAATGTTTTCACAGTATAATGCTTTGCTGTTTTCTTCCTGTTTTCTTCCGAATATTCTTTTGCGTTCAACATCGGAACGTATTCTGATTGCATCCATTTGCTCAAGCAGCTGAGAGGTTATCGTGCTTTTGCCGGATGCCGAAAGCCCGCGGGTGATTATAAGTTTTGGAGAATCCGATTCAGAACAACTCTTTGCAAGTTGAAGGTAATTGAAAAACTCTCTTTGGGCTTCTGTCTTTTCTTTTACACCAATTCCCTGTTGTCCGGCCCTTATAGCGCCTATCTTAGCACGCACAAGGGCTCTGTATACAAGGTAGAAAGGCAAAACACAAACACCGGCATAATCGCCGCTTTCTTCCAGGTAAGTATTCAAAAAACGCCTTGTAAGTTCAGGATGCAAACGCGCCCTTAAGTCCATGACAAGAAAAGCTATTTCACTAATCACATCAATCCATCTAAGGTTAGGTTCAAATTCTATGCAATCAAATACTACAGGAGAATCCTTTAACCATGCTATGTTTCTTAAATGCATGTCGCCGTGGCATTCCCGGATAAAGCCTCCGGCCCTTCGCTGTATAAATGCAGGCTCAAGCTTTTCAAAAGCGGATTTGCACCAGCCTTCCAATTCATCGATCAAGAAGTATTTTCCGCTTTTGATATTTTTATTAATTTGAATAAAATTATTTTCTACCGGCTTTCTGATATGTTCGGGGTCTCCGTGAGTGCTGTCGTTTAAGGAAACCGCTGTTTTTTTATGAAAATCAGCAACCAATCGGGCAATGGCATCAATATGCCAAACTTTAAGTTCACCTTTTGTCAGCATGCGATCAAGTTGTACTTCTTGCGGAAATTGAACCATTTTTACTGCAAACTCAATCGGCTTGCCGATTCCGGTTAAAACAGGCTTTTCAGTAGTACCTGTAATGGTTACAACTTTAAGATACATTTGTGGCGCAAGTCTTTGGTTTAAACGAAGTTCCTCTTTACAACAAAAGTGTCTTTTTTCAAGGGTAGAGAAATCAAGAAACCCCAGATTAACCGGTTTTTTTATTTTATAAGCATAAGTTCCGGTCAGGATAATCCATGAGGCATGTGTTTCGATAAGTTTGCATTCTGTTACATCATGACCGTATATATCCGGATTCATCAAAGCGGAAATTAAACCGGCGGATGGCTTTTGGCTGTATAGTAATTCGTTGAATTTCACAAGATAACCTAAGAACCTGTATCCAGAACATATTGAAATTGCTTGATTAAGGTTTCAAGTTCTTCGAGCCGGATCAAGCCCGAAATGACAAAAAAGAAATTTCCCGACTTTTTACCACTCCATCAAATAAGGTCGGGCCAAAAAGGTTTGATAGTAGTTTTAACCTGTTTGATTATTGAAGATATGACGGTTGTGTCTATCTTTTCATCAAGCAGAGATCTTCCTTTAAAAAGGTCGGATTCGCCCAAAAGCTCCAGTAATACTGCCTTGACTGAGTCCCGAAGGCCATTAAGATTGTAGCCGCCTTCCAGTATGAAAAGTACTTTTCCATCACAGATTCTGTCGGCAAGTTCCAATATGATTTTCGCAAGGCGGGCGAAACCTTTTGGGGTAACTTTCATTCCTCCAAGAGGGTCATCAAAGTAAGTGTCAAATCCAGCCGAAACCAATATCAACTGAGGTTTGAATTCTAAAGCAATGGGCTTTAAAATCTTAAGAAATATTTCGGCATATTCATCATCGCCCGCACCAGGTGAAAGAGGCACATTGACGTTAAACCCTTTTCCTTTATCATCGCCTAGCTCATCAACACCGCCAGTACCTGGATAATAGGGATATTGATGAGTAGAAAAATAGAGAACCTCCGGGGCATTATAAAAAGATCGCTGGGTTCCATTGCCGTGATGAATGTCCCAGTCTATTATCAGAATACGTTCCAGATTGTATTTATTAATAGCATATTTTGCTCCGATGGCAACATTGTTGAACAGGCAAAAACCCATAGCCCGATCTGCCTCGGCATGGTGACCGGGAGGTCTTACCAGAGCAAATCCGTTGTCGATCTTATTTTGCATCAATTTATCTATAAGTTCCAGAAAACCGCCGGCAGCGCGCGAGGCAGCCTCCCATGATCTTGGAGAAGTATAAGTATCGGGATCAAGCATTACTCTTGATCTTACCTTGGTTGAGGCCACTCTCGAAATGTATTCGGGCGTGTGAATATATCCCAGCTCTTCTCTTGTGGCATCGCGCGGTTTTATATCGACAAACTTTCCCGCCATATCTTTTTCTTCAAGCATTTCATAAATTGCTTCAAGCCGGTGATGACTTTCGGGATGATAATCATCTGCGATATGTTCAAGATAAAGAGAATCTTTGATTATTCCTGTTTTAAGCATGAAAATATCCTTAAGAAATAATAGTCAATTGCTATTACACCGAGGTTTTATGTCATGTCTTCCGGGATATCCGCATTTGTGTATACTTTTTGGACATCGTCAGAGTCTTCCAAAGTTTCCATAAGTCTTATCATTTTTTCCGCATCTTTACCTTCAAGATTTGTTGTGGTTTTGGGAAGCATGGTTATTTCCGCCTCCTCACAAATGATAGAAGCATTATCCAGCGCAGATTTTACCGATTCAAAATCATCCGTGCCAGTGATAATTTCGAATACTTCAACATCTTCTCTTATATCTTCCGCACCTGCTTCAAGTGCGATTTCCATAATAGTTTCTTCGCTCACTTTTTCTTTTGATACAGTAATATACCCCTTTTTTTCAAACATCCAGCCCACACAACCGTTCTCACCAAGATTTCCGCCGCTTTTGCTGAAAATATGGCGTATATCTGCAACCGTCCTGTTTTTATTGTCAGTCAAAGATTCAACTAAAACTGCTGCTCCGGATGGGCCATATCCTTCGTAAGTAATTTCTTCATAACTTACGCCTTCAAGTTCACCCGTTCCTTTTTTAATGGCTCTTTCGATGTTTTCCTTGGGCATGTTTTCTGCCTTTGCAGCAAGCACTGCCGTTCTTAGCCTTGGGTTTGAATTAGGATCGCCTCCTCCCCCCATTCGTGCTGCAACCGTAATTTCTTTGATTATCTTAGTAAATGCTTTTCCACGCTTTGCGTCTGCCGCGCCTTTTTTGTGCTTTATGGAAGACCACTTGCTGTGACCTGACATACCAACCTCCTATTTTTTGCCCAAACCTATTATATAAATCTCTTTACTGAATTTACGGCTACTCTGCGGTTTAAATATTTTATATGTGTTAAATGCAGCTTTTACCATTTCTAAAAATTCATTAAAATCCTCGCCCTGAAATATTTTACATAAAAACGAACCATTATGCAAAAGAACATTGTTTGCAATATCAAGTGCAGCCATACACAAATCATAAGATCTTACAGCGTCCACACTTTTGCTTCCTGTGGTAGCGGGAGCCATATCGCTGATTACAACATCAAAATCTTTTCCTATCGAAAATAGCGTGTTATCATCTATATTAAAGATATCACATTGGTAAACCAGGGCATTTGACGGAATCTTTATATCGAGCTTTTTGAGGTCGATTCCGACCACCGTCCCTTTTTCGCCCACAAGGCCCGAAGCATAAATAGTCCAGGAACCGGGATAGCATCCCAGATCAAGAACCCTGCCGCCCTTTTTTATAAGCTTATGCCTGCTTTGAATTTCCTGTAACTTATAAACCGATCTTGCAGGATAATTTTCCTTTTTAGCAAGACGGGAATAATGATCTTCCCATCTGTTTGCCTTAGGAGATAGACGCTTCATATACTCAAGTACTTTCCAAGTCAAGCAAAACGCTTTTTAATGACCTGCACCAGAATGCAGAGAGGCATAAAATTTTTCCTTACCAACTTATGAACTTACAAACTTATGAGCTGCCTTTTTCTTGCTCCTTGAACCTTGTCCCTTGCTCCTTGAACCTTTATCCATACTCAAAACAGCAGTTCAATAGCTTCGGAAATACCGCTTATGCCTGCAAGCTCAATTTTACCGGTTACGTTTATGCGTTTTAAGTTGCTTTGGGGTAAAAGACATTTTGTAAAACCCATTTTCTGAATTTCAGCAACTCTTGTATCGGCATGGCTTATAGCTCTCACCTCACCGGTAAGACCGACCTCGCCTAAAACCACTGTTCCGTCCGATACGGGACGATCCAGAAAACTTGAGGCAACAGCAGCAATAATACCCATATCAACGGCAGGTTCATCTACCTTAACACCTCCTGCAACATTCATAAAAATATCATAGCCCATAAGGTGCATTCCTAACTTTTTTTCCATAACTGCGGTAAGCAAAGCCACCCTGTTATTATCAAGACCCAGAATCGTTCTTCTGGGAGTGCCAAAATTTGTGCTGCCTGCAAGAGCCTGAAGCTCAACAAGAATTGGCCTTGTGCCTTCCATGCTTGCTGTAACAACTGAACCTGGTGAATTTAAGGGTTTTTCGGAAAGAAACGCAGCAGAAGGGTTCAATACTTCATCAAGTCCATTTCCTTTCATCTCGAAAACGCCGATTTCATTTGTTGAGCCAAACCTGTTTTTTACGGTTCTTAAAATTCTGAAAATATGATTACGGTCACCCTCAAAATACAAAACCGTGTCAACCATATGTTCGAGAAGTTTTGGTCCGGCAATGGAGCCGTCTTTTGTAACATGTCCCACAAGGAATGTGGGCAGATTTGTCTTTTTGGCTAAAAGCATAAGCTTCATAGCTGATTCTCTTACCTGGCTTACACTTCCCGGAGCGGAGGAAAGATCGGGGCAAAACATAGTTTGTATTGAATCTATAACAAGAACATCAGGTTTCACAGAGCCAACCATCGATAAAATCACCTCAACATCAATTTCCGATACAACCAGAAGTCCAGGTGATTTGGCAGAAAGCCTCCTGCTTCTTAAACTTATTTGCCTTATCGATTCTTCGCCCGAAACATATAAAACTTTAAGTCCTTTTTCGGCAAGGCTGCAAAGTGCCTGCAGCATCAATGTAGATTTGCCTATCCCCGGATCACCGCCTATAAGAATCATTGTTCCGGGAACAATACCTCCTCCGAGGACGCGGTCGAATTCGCTTATCCCTGTTTGAATTCGCTCTTCGCCTTCAAACTCAATATCATCAATACATACAGGCTCCCTCATAACCGACATCAGGCCGTCCATTGAAACCGCGGTTGATCTTGTGCTTTGATATTCTTCAACAAAGCTTTGCCATTGGCCGCAGTCGGGGCATTTTCCCAGCCACTTGGGTGCCTGATATCCACAGGACTGGCATGTATATACTGTTTTTGTGTTTTTTTTCAACCTGGTCAATATCCCGTAATATTTTGTATTATTGTATTTATGATAGAGGCAAATGTCCATTAAATTTCAGGAAGTCAAAAAAATAAATCTGTAATTCTTTCCCTTTTTGTGTGATACTTTGAATGGTTTAAGAGCACAAATGATAGCAATATAGCATAATGTTGTGTATATTGTATTAAAAATTATTAAAGGCGCTTTTTAGGTGAATCAGGAAAACACGAATATATCCTGTAAAATTGATTATCATATTCATACCATGCTTTGCAATCATGCCCAAAACGGTATGGAGGCTTATATAAAAAAAGCTGTTTCGGCAGGGTTTGATGAGATATGCTTTCTTGATCATCTTACTCTAAGTGAGCCTGGAAATAAACTTTCCATGGCTCCTTCCGAGGTGCCTTTATATTTTCAGGCGGTTCAAAATCTAAAAAATCGCTACAGGCACGTTATAAGCATAAAGGCCGGTCTCGAGATTGATTATCATCCTGAATATATTGAACTGATTCATAGCATAGTGGAGTCTTTTTCATTTGACGTTATAGGAGGCTCTCTTCATTTTCCGGGAGGGGTTGACGTTGTAAGCCACAAATCGGACTGGAGCAAAGGAGAATATGAAACAGATCATATTTACCGGCTTTATTTTGAATATCTTGATAAAATGTTAGATAATGATTATTTTGATTTCATATGCCATATCGATCTTATGAAAAAATTTGGCAGGAATCTTCCAAAATGTTTTGAAAAAGAATTCGATGTAATAATTCAAAAAATTGCAAATAAAAAGCTTGTTGTTGAGGTCAACACAAGCGGGTACAGCCACCCTGTAAACGATGCTTATCCTTCTTTTGATATTTTAAAAAAATGCTTCGAATCAGGTGTTGAAATTACAATAGGTTCCGATGCGCATGATCCTGAAAATATTGGGCGTCATTATGAAAAAGTTTTGCCTGTGGTTATTTCGGCAGGTTATAAACATTTTTGCGTGTTTACTGAAAGAAAACGTTTTCTCGTTGAGATTACAGCCAAATAATTTGGATGCATCATAATGAGTCAATTCTCCTTATATCTTAAAAGAGTAATATATATCTTCTGCTTGCTATGGCTCACAACGTTTTCTTCGCAAACCAAAGAAACGGTTCGCACCGGTTTAGAATACGATTTCGGACCACTACAGGAAAAACTTGTTTCAGAAGGGTTTGATGAGAAAAAACTTGCTCAAATTTACCGGGACGGCAAGATAAATTTTGATATGAAGGGAGTGTCGCTTTTTTTTATTCACAGGGAATCCAATGTAAATTATAATCAGTACCCCAAAGCTCTTTCAATAACCGGGGCAAAGCTCTACATGAAAATATATGATTCGGAGCTTTCAAAAGCAGAAGAGAAATATGGGGTTGACAGGGAACTCATTACGGCAATAATTCTTGTTGAATCAAAATTGGGAAAAACTGTCGGAAAATGGCCGGTATTAAATACACTTTCAACAATAGCATCTCTTTTCGATGCAAATATAAGAAACAGGCTCTGGGAATATGTCTCAGGTTCAACACTTTTTACCTTAGAAACATTTGAAAAAAAAGCTGCGAGAAAATCGAATTGGGCATATAATGAACTTAAGTCTTTACTTATTTATGCAGAAAAAGAGAAAATTGATCCTCTTACAATAAAGGGATCTTATGCCGGAGCTATTGGAATTCCACAATTTATTCCAAGCAACATTATCCGATACGCAAAAGACGGAAACATGGATGGGCGAGTGGATCTTTCCGACCACGCCGATGCGATAGCCAGCATTGCAAATTTTCTTAATAAGAGCGGATGGCGTAAGGGAATAACAGATAAGAAGGCTCGATGGGTAATTCGCCAGTACAACCCTAGCAGCTACTATGTAAATTCAATACTTAGCGTAACAGCAATGCTGAAAGGATAACGGAAAATGGCGAAAATAATAATTGGTACCGGGCTTGTTTTTCTTCTGCTGACATGGTGGGCCGTAATTGATGTTTCTAAGAAAAATTTTGGTTCTACCGCCGCAAAGGCTATCTGGGGTTTTACAGCGCTTGTACCATTTTTGGGACCCCTTATTTATTTTGCCATAGGATACAGAAAGGGAAAAAAGATTCAGGAAAATAGTTCCGAAAGTTCAGTTTTAGATAAAAGCGATGGCTGATAATCTCAAAATAACATTTGACAAGTAACCCTCTTTTCTATAATTATCCGCAATACCATTCGATAATGGTCCTATCGTCTAGTGGTTAGGACGCTGGCCTCTCACGCCGGTAACACGGGTTCGAATCCCGTTGGGACTACCAGCTTTAAATATCAATATTCACAGCTATCTTCCCAGCAGCCAAAATATGGCGCTTCTAAAATTGATATCCAAGACTTAAGATATAGGTGGTATCGGAACCTTCAGTGCCAGGCGAAGCATTATTGTCCCAGTCATAATTCACCTGAGCCGTTGTATTGAATCCATTGTATATCTTAAAACGCAATCCGGTCTGGCTCTCAATATTCATATCAGATGTATTCGCTAAGCTGACTAAACCAACATGATTACAGAAAAACTGGGTATAATCTTCGTAAATATAATGATCAAAGTTGACTGCCCAGCGGGCAGACATAAAATCTTTATCTTCTGCGTCAATATAGTCTTCATTTACATAATTTGGCCCGATTTCAAACGATAAATTAGTCCTTTTAGTCTCTAATAGCTGGTAGCCCATGCCTAAACCAAGAGAAGTCCTTAAGTTTAAGTCTTTAAATTTATCTCTGGTGCCTGTGACATTTGCTAGAAAATACCACTTTTCGGAAATAAAGTGATCATATTTCATATAAGCGGTTTGATTATTAACTGTGGTTTCACCGTCATCTTCGGCTCTGTTATACCTGCCGCCAAGAGTGAAACGATTATCTTTGGTTCGAGCTACTAATTCGCCGTCGCCATGATATGTTTTAGTGTTGGTATTTCCATCTGTTATATTAATTCCGACATTAAGCCTGCCTTTAATCTTTACTGCAGGAGAAGGTGGTGGTGGATTAATCTGTTTAATGTTTGCAAGCTCAAATGATAAAGGTTGTTCTATCAACTCTGTTTTTATATTAATATTTCCATCTGAACCGGTAGTAACTATACCTTTTGCTTTTGTTCCGTCACTTAGTATTACATCAATGGGGGCATCTGTCCGAATTCCGGTAATTTCTTTAAAAACAATGCTGAGTTCACCGGCATAAGATGTTTTAAATGTCATCTTTTCCGCATCAAGTTTAATTATTTTACCGGTTATATGGTCCCCGTTTTTAAGCCGGATCTCATCAGCAAATACATTGAACGGTATAAACAGAATAATCAAAACCATTATAGTCAATATTCTTATGGGTATGAAAGGTCTTGTGTAAATATCCGGCAACTTGTGCGATAAATCATTAACTATCTTAAAATACATCAATATCCCCTTTAATTAAGTTGCAGCTTTCAAATTAATTATTAATAAGCATTTAGTATCCGATAACAAAATTCTTCAGATATTACAAACCCCGCTTATAAATATCAGGCTTTAAGCCTTTGATAGCTTTGAAAATAAAATATATTAATTGTTTGACTGACTGGTCAAAAAGCAAAAGCTGTGATACTATTCTTTTTAGATTATTGGTTCCTGATTTGCCAACTTAATGCTAAAAAAAATACTATATCTATGCCTCTTTACAGAAATAAATACTTAGTTTTTACCGGTATGGCAATGTTGTTGATCTTTGCTGTTCTGCTTGCCATAAGGCTTGGATTTTTCCAAAAAAACCTGCGTGGACATTCTTTAACAGCCCAGGCTGATGTGCTTTCTGAAAAAGATGCATGGATGAATATATTTCAAAATGATCACAAAATCGGTTTTTCCCACTCAAATATTTCCAAACAGGATAATGGGTATAAAGTCGAAGAATATGTATTTATGAAGATTAATACAATGGGATTACTTCATGATATATATGTAAAAACCATAGGAAATTTGAACACGGATTTTACATTGCAAACATTTGATTTTGGAATCAATTCGGGCAGGTTTGCTTTTAGGGTAAAAGGTGAGACAAAAAAAGATATATTATCGATTCAGACTCAAAGTTTTGGGGATATTCGAAAAATCGATATCCCCATTAAGACCAAACCATATCTTATGGCCGGTTTAATAAATGCCGCATTTGCTTCAGGATTAAAAGAAGAAGAAATATTTACTTTCAATATTTTTGATCCGGCCTCAATGAGCCAGGTACCGGTACTTTTAAAGATAGACAAAAAAACAAAACAGAGCGCTAAAAAGCAAGCTAAGCCGCGAGAAGAAAATCAAGAAT
>Ga0180732_1001329_pt1 | contig 15691 bp, 14 predicted proteins | sample KR11_01MetaG_FD_148674 | JGI IMG/M metagenome (GOLD analysis project Ga0180732, IMG submission 148674) | Groundwater microbial communities from the Olkiluoto Island deep subsurface site, Finland - KR11_0.1 MetaG | ecosystem: Environmental > Aquatic > Deep subsurface > Groundwater | place...
TCATATACTCAACAGGCGTATTATTAATTTTTAGAGCGCAAGCCAAAACTTCGCCATCATCTGAAACCATTGTAGAGAATCTTTTTCTTACATTTAACTGCGCCGTGCTCGGAGTTATTTTTCCTACTGAAAATTCGGGTTCTATTATAGGGGGAGGATTTGTTGATGATAGGACATTAATTTCTGTTATATCTCCTGTGCTTACATTTCCGGCCTCATCCCAGCATCGTCCGTAAACAGAAATCTGATACGGCGTAGGCGTTATTATGCTTATTTCAGTTAGCACGACATTTTCTGCGACAGCATAACAAACAAGACAAGGCGCTTTAGAAAAATTTGTTGTCTCGAATTCATAAAAGCTTGTTGAATTTGGTGTTTTTACCATGATTTTGCAACCGGCAACTCTTTTATTGTCAGAAACAGGAAACGATAATTCTATTGGCACATTTATATAAATATTTGTTTGCGGTATTTTGCCGACAACAGGCGGTAGCTCATCCCCTTCTATAACGCCAATTGGTATGCAGCTATAATTAGAGTCGAATGTGCCTAAATCAGAATTTGAATCATCGCAATCTTTTTTCGGTCCGCATGAAGCAGGACAAGTTGACGGTTTTTCTTCAGAAATTCCCCAATTACAGTAATTGTCATTATCTTTGTCAACACAATTTATTTCAATAGTTGGATTATCAGCGATTTTTATTGGAATTCCTATAGAATGTATTTCTGCTCCTGTAAAGCTTGTTCTTAGATAACCCTGTTCTCCATGATTTTCCCCCCAACTATTCTTGTAAATCCATATAGGTGCAGTAGTAGGATTATCGGGATCAGTTTCATAGCCGACTAAAGCCATAGCGTGCCCCATATATGGAATACTCACAGACAGTGGGCCGTTTTCTATTAATTTTCGTTTTATAATATCTGCGTTATTGAGCATATCTTCTCGCTCTCCATAGTCGCTGGTAACCAGATAATCCTCCCAATTTCCGCATTTATTCTCGCAAGGCAGATCCTTTGCAGAATAAAGAAAACAACGCTCTTGCGTTATACCAAATGCTTCAAAATAATTCATTGAGGAGATTGTGTGAGATTGCGTTGACCCGAGATTGCAGCCATCATAATTCGGGTATAAGCAAGAGAGAACATCTTGTTCAGATAAGTCAATATTTATATGTTTGTTAAAATAGAGATTGGTAAGCCCCTCTATCGCAGCAGTAGTAGCGAATATCCAACAACTACCACATTCCCCTTGACTTTTTATTGTCGTCATCCAATTTTCCCCATGCCTGTCTCTCCAATCAAAGGAGCTCGGCAGAGCAGATGCGGATGCGGATGCAGATTTTGGCGAGGCATTGGCTCCTGCCATTTCAAAAATTCCTCCTGTGTAGTATTCAATTCCTTGAGTGTTTGGGGTTTCGTTGTTGGTCCCCTCGACTGATATGAATAAATGCTTTTTTTGTTCATAAGAATATCCAGATACAGATGTTTTTCCTGCTGTCCATTTCATCCCGCTATTCTCTATATATTGATTAATCTTGGCGATTTTTATATCCTCTTGAACAGGGCCCAATGCTTCTCTGTATGTCTGCATACCCATTGTCTGCACCCGAGCATTCATGGCTGTTCTATCTTCTATCATAAAGAGCTTGTCAATATGGATTTCTGCGCCCAATACTTCCACATCAACTTTTTTAGGCACAATCCCATTTAAAACACATGTCTCTTCACAAGTATTTTCAAAAGAAAAAGAACCTGAATCAAAAGGTCCGCTTGCCTCGTATATCAAATATTCTTTTCCTTGAGCATCTGTAAGTATTATTCGAGCATAACCCTCTGTTTTGTTTAGAGTAATATTACCAGAAACAGCCATTGAATAAATGGGTTTGACAGCAGATGCGGCTGATGCCTGATTGGCAACAAGGAAACATCCGCAGAACAAAGCGAGGGTTAAAAATTTTGCTTTTTTAGACACAATTTAATTTAAAATAAATTATCAATCTACGGAAAAGTTATAACAGTTGCGGGGCCAGAAAAGGTTTGCGCGATTGGTATTATTATGGGCATAGCAGCTGGGGCCATTGGTGGGATAAAAGCAGTGGCTGTGGGTAGAGCAACAACCGGAGCTGGTGGTAGTGCTGGAGTGGACCCAGGGACATGGCAGTTTATATTAAAGGTTCCGCTGGTCCACCAGCTCTCGTATTCTCCCCTTATTGGGTCAGCCAGATTAATTGATTGGAGGAGCATACCAACAAGGAAAAATGCGCCGTAGATTATTACAATGCCGATTAATGTGGTTGTGATTATTGTTCTTGCTTTTGATATCTTGCCAGGGTCCCCAGCAGCCATCATAAACATTCCTCCGCCGATAATCAGCATTAGAAGAGCCAGAGGCGGAGTTATATTGAAGAATACAAATTCAAGGACAACTTCAATAAGTACAAAGAAATGGCAGAGAGTACATGGGGCGCTTTCCACTATGGTAGTATTGGGGTCATCTTCTCTTTGACCGCAAGGAACAATTCCAGCTGCTGATGCTTGACTAACAAACACAAAAAGACCGAGAAACAACCCTATTATTAAAATTTTCGTGGCTTTGTTCATGGTTTTATTTTTTATTTTTTATCCTTAATTTTTATAGCCCGCCTCCGCCCACGACTCCGTCGGGGCTGCGGCGGATATAAGAACAAGTAAATTCGCCTTGCTCATTAACTTATTCTAATATGCCCCCGGAAGGATTCGAACCCTCAAACCTTCGCGTCCGAAGCGCGACGCTCTATCCAATTGAGCCACGGGGGCTTTATTTAATTCTATATTACCAATTGAAAAAGAGCAAGAATTAAGTTAGAATTGGGGAACATGAATATTCCCATAGAAGTAAAGAAAATAGTCAGCATACTTGAAAACAAGGATTTTCAGGCATTTGTTGTTGGCGGGTGCGTAAGGGATTTATTATTAGGAATTGAGCCGAATGATTGGGATGTTACCACCAATGCTAATCCAAAGGAATTAGAAAAAATATTTCCTAAAAGTTTTAATGTAAATAAGTTTGGCACAGTAACTGTCTTAACAGCCAGCAAAAAAGATAATTTAAAAGAGATAGAAATAACCACATTTAGAACAGAGGAAAAATATACAGACAAAAGGCATCCGGATAAGGTTAAATGGGCAAAAACGATTGAGCAGGATTTAGGGAGAAGGGACTTCACTGTCAATGCTATCGCATTGAAAATCCCAAATCCCAAATCTCGGACAAATTCAAAATTCAAAATTCAAAATTCAAAATTCATATTGATTGACCCTTTCAATGGGCAGAAGGATTTGGAGGATAAATTGATTCGGGCAGTTGGCAAGCCAGAAGAGAGATTTCAAGAAGATGCTCTGCGCTTGATGAGGGCAATTCGTTTTGCCACTGTTTTGGATTTTAATATTGAAAAACAAACCCTTTCAGCGATTAAGAAAAATACTGGTCTTTTGGAGTTTATTTCCAAAGAACGAATTAGAGATGAATTTTTGAAGATAGTAATGTCTGATAATCCAGCCAAAGGCGTAGAGCTTTTAAGAGAAACAGGACTTTTGAAATATATTGTCCCGGAATTATTAGAAGGATATCAGGTTGGACAGAACAAACATCATATATATGAAGTGTATGAGCATGGCATTAGGTCTTTGCAATTCGGGGCAAAAGAAAATTTTAATAAATATGTCCGTATAGCCGCGCTTTTCCACGATATCGGAAAACCAAGAGCTAAAGAGGGACAAGGCGCTGATTCAACTTTTTATAACCATGAAGTAATCGGAGCTAAAATGACTGCCAAGATTTTGGAACGGTTGAAGTTTCCCAAGAAAGACATTGAAAAGATAGTAAGATTAGTTAGGTATCATCTTTTTTATTACAATGTCGGCGAAGTGCAGGAATCTTCAGTGAGGCGATTGTTGGCAAAAGTCGGACCAGAAAATTTTGAGGAATTGGTGCAATTAAGAACATGTGATAGGATTGGGTCTGGATGTCCCAAGGCAATGCCATACAAGTTGAGGCATTTTCAATATGTTGCGGAAAGATTAGCGCTCTCTCCGATTGACACAACTACGCTAAAAGTAGGCGGAGATGATATTATGGAAATTTTGAAAATAGAACCAGGACAGAAAATCGGAAAAATTCTTGCTGTTTTATTAGGGGAAGTTTTAGATGAGCCGAAGAATAACAAAAAAACTTATTTAAAGAAGCGGATTAAAGGAATGGGCGGTCTTAGTGAAAAGGAATTAGAACAATTGGCGAAAGGGGCTAAAGAGAAACGGGAAGAAATTGTGACAAAGCGGGATGAAATGACAAAAAAGAAATACTGGGTCTCTTGAATCAGGGCGTGGTCTAGCAGCTAAGACGCCGCTTTCGGGAAGCGGAAATCGAGAGTGCGATTCTCTCCGCCCTGACAAGGAGTTATTATTTAATTATTTTATTCAATATGAGGAATTTTTTTGAAAAAACATCATGGCCTTTTCCAGGGTTTAAAAATGAGACAGCAGAGTTTGGAAAAGCAAAAGCAGGTATTTTTGTTTGCCAAGAATGCAACGCTGTTTTTTGGAAAAAATCTTGGCGACACGGATTGGAGGGAGTCCTGGAAGCAGAGAAACAAAACATTAAATCCGTGTTTTGCCCTGCTTGCCAGATGATTAAAAACAATCGCTATGAAGGAGAGATTATAATAGAGAATATTCAGGAAGAAAAAAAACAAGAAATAGAGAATTTAATCAGCAATTTTTCAGAGATTGCTTTTAAAAAAGACCCCATGGACAGGATTATTTCCATCCAGACAGTTGCCAAGGGAATGTTGAGGGTTTTGACCACAGAAAACCAAATGGCTCAGCAGTTGGCAAAGAAAATCAAAAAAACATTCAAAGGCAGAGTTTCCTTTATGTTTTCTAAACGAGAATCAACACTTCGAGCAAGAATAATCCTTCAACAAAACAAGGGCCTGTAGTTTAATGGCAGAATATCTCATTCGCATTGAGGTGATGGCGGTTCGACTCCGCCCAGGTCCACTACTTCGCTCCTCGCTTATATTTGAAGTTGTACTGTGAAAGATTATAAACATTTAATAATTAAAATAAAATAATGTCTTTTCTCAAACGAAATTTTTTATTGTTTGTAGTATTTATTACAGGAGCAGCGGTTTTGGTAGTTGAAGTTGTGGCAATTCGGATTTTGGCTCCCTATTTTGGAAACACCATATTCAGCGTTTCCAGCATATTGGGCGTGATATTGGCCGCCCTTAGCGTGGGATATTATATAGGAGGGACATTGGCTGATAAGCACCCTTCCTTAAAATGGTTTTTCGGGATAATTTTAGCAAGCGGGATAAGTATTTTTATTCTTCAGTTTCTTATAATGTTCGTTCTGCCCTTTCTTAGCAGAAGCTTTTCAATCATTTACGGCCCCTTGGTTTCTTCTATTGTTTTATTTTTTATACCTAGTTTTTTATTGGGAACCCTTTCCCCCTTCGCTATAAAACTGCAAGAAGCGCTTTCTCCAAATGTAGGCATAGGCACGATATCGGGCAAGATTTTCTTTTGGTCAACATTTGGGAGCATATTCGGCAGTTTGTTTTCCGGATTTGTTCTTATTCCTAATTTCGGGCTTTGGCAAATAATGGTTGGCACAGGTCTGGTTTTGGTATTTATGAGCATTTTTGCCCTGATTGTTCTTAATATTAAAAAAGGGATTATTTTTGGTGTTATTTTCTCTGTTTTTGTTATGTTTTTAATGATTGCCCTTTTCCAATCTTTTTATTTCAAAGAAAATGTTGTTTATGCCAAGGATGGGATTTATGGGAAAATTATTATAATGGACGTGATTTATGAAAATAGGCCTGCGCGGCTTTTTATACAAGACCGTAGTTTGTGGGGAGGAGTATTTTTAGATTCAGAGGACCATGCTTTTGAATATAGCAAATATTATTCTTTATATAGAATTACAAATCCAGAGATGAAGAGAGCGCTTGTTATTGGCGGCGGCATTTATACAATCCCAAAATCTATTGCGCAGGAGTTGCCGAACGCAATAGTTGATGTTGTAGAGATAGAACCGTCATTTTTTGATTTAGCAAAAGAATTCTTTGGGCTAAAGGATTATGCTAATTTAAATAACTTTATACAAGATGGCAGAAGATTTCTTGCAGATTCAGAAAATAAATATGACTTAATATATGGAGACGCTTATTCCTCTCTTTTTTCGGTGCCTTCCCATCTTACGACAATAGAATTTTTTGAAGTAGTACGCGATAAGCTTAATAATGATGGGATATTCATTGCAAATATTATCGGAAATTTGAATCCCGCGCCTCTATCATTATTGTTCTCTGAAATGAAAACCTTTAGAACCGTTTTCCCTAATAGTTATTTTTTCGCAGTTGATTCAAAAGAAAAGATTAAAGCGCAGAACATTATCTTTGTAGGGTATAAGGGCGATGATAAGATAGATTTTTTAGATGAAAGAATAGCAGGAAAATTAGCTCCGTTGATAGTTGATTTAGATAAAAAAATGATTGACACAGATAAAATAGATTTTTCTCGCTATATGGAATTGACTGATAATTTTTGTCCTGTTGATTATTTAACTGCTCAAACTCTAAAAAATCAAAAGTTTTAGGAACGAAATAATATTAGTTAAATCATTGCCCTGCGATATTTAACTATTGACATTGGCTTAACCTTTGTATATACTTTAGGCATAGAGGCCCGTTTGCGCTGTCTGCAAAAGCTCGGCCTGCTAATGAGTTAATATTAAATATCGAATTATGAAAACAGTTATTAACATCAAAACCAATAGCGAGATAAAAGAAGCTGCCCAGGAAACCGCTAAAGAATTGGGGTTATCCTTGAGCACAGTTATAAACGCCTATTTAAGGCAGTTTGTGAGGGATAAAGAAGCATACTTTGGCGTTGCGCCTAAAATGTTGCCAGAGCTGGAGAATCTTTTGGGCAGTATAGAATTTGATATTCAGAGAAACAAAAATGTTTCTCGCAGTTTTTCTTCCAAACAAGAACTTAAAAAACATTTTTCTTCCTCATGAAAATTCGTTTTCACAAGAATTTTGAGAAACAATACAAGAAATTAAAGAAAAAAGAACAAGAAAAAGTTCAGCAAAGATTAGAATTATTTTTGGAAAATCCATTTCATTCTCAACTCAACAATCATCCCTTAAAAGGAAAATATACTGATTACCGAAGCATAGACATAACAGGCGACCTAAGAGCAATTTATAAGTTTGTTAACGAGAATGAATGCATTTTTGTTATTATAGACAGCCACAGCAACTTGTATTTTTGAAAAATAGTTCTATGCCAGGTAGTATTGGCGCGTCGATCGCATTGGCAGATATCATAAACAAGCTAAAAAATAATAATTTTTTATGTTTAAATCTTTTGTAATATTAATTTTATTATTTTGTTTATTTTTGGTAGCGGTGACAATATTTGTATTTTTTTTAAACAATAGAAAAGACATGAGGATAAATGAGGTTTGTTTTGGAGATAAATGTTTTGAGGTTGAAGTGGCAGAGACAGCGGAACAACGAACCAAAGGGCTGATGGGGCGTTCGGACTTGCCGGAAAATAAGGGAATGCTTTTTGTTTTCCAAGAGCAGGGAGGCCACGGATTTTGGATGAAGAATATGATGATTCCGATTGATATTGTTTGGATGGACAAGGATTTAAAGATTACTCATATTGAACACAATGTCATGCCTTGCGATTCAGACCCCTGCCCTGTTTATAAGCCGAATCTGTTATCGCAATATGTTTTAGAAATAAAAGCAGGACTTGCCCAGGAATTAGATATAAAAATAGGCGATAGTTTTTATTTCAAAAACAATAATGCCGAACTCTAAAGAAATTGGGGAGATTGGGGAAGAGATTGCAAGAAGGTATTTAGAAGAGAAAGGATACAAGATTTTGACCAAAAACTTTTTTAAAACAGCTAATGGGTTAAAAATCGGAGAAATAGATATTGTGGCCCAAAAACAAGGGGTCATTATTTTTTTTGAAGTGAAAACATTGTCCAATGGAACAAGATTTGCGCCTGAATCAAAAATTAATTTTCAGAAGCAAGGCAAAATATCCAAAATTGCCCAAATTTGGCTTGATGAAAACAGCGTTCCGCAGGAATCGTTGTGGCAAATAGACGCTCTGGCAATTGTTTTGGATTTTTGTTCCCGCAAAGCGAGAATAAGCCATTTTCAGAATATTTGAGCCATTATTGGGCAGATATTCTTGACATAAATATCTGATTTGTTATTATATGGAAAGAAGGTCCAAGAAGTTGGGCCCTTTTTTCTGAAATCAATTTTATAAGCGAGGCACAATCAACGAGTCCGGGCCTCACAACGAGACCCGGCCTCGTTGATAACATCTTGAAACAAGATATCCTCGTTTCCTATGTTTACAATTTAAAATTTTTAACCAAAAACTATGGAAGATATAAAAGCTCTCGCATCATCTATATCCCAAATTGCGGAAGAAAAAGGAATTTCTTCGGATATTGTGATTGATGTTATAGAGCAGGCCCTGTCTGCTGCTTATAAAAAAGACAATGACAGGAAAGGAGAGAATATCAGGGCAAAAATGGATATGCAAACTGGCAAAGTAAAATTTTGGCAGGTTTTTGAAGTTGTTGACGAGGATATGATTTATTCAGAAGAAGAATTGGAAGAGCTTAAGCTTAAAGCCGAAGAGACCGGAGACGCAGAAGAGGGACTGGAAAAAATAGGAGAAGCAGACAATGAAGAAAAGAAAGTCAGGTTTAATCCCAAGAAACATATAATGATAGAGGAGGCGAAAAAAACAGAGTCAAAAATCCAGATTAACGAAGAGTTTTTAGTTCCGCTTAAGGCGGATACTGATTATGGCAGAATCGCAGCCCAAACCGCTAAACAGGTTATTCTGCAACGGCTTAAAGAAGCGGAAAGGAATGCTATTTTAGAAGAATACAAATCAAAGGAAGGAGAGGTTGTTTCCGGGGTAGTCCAGAGGATAGAGGGCCCAAATGTTTTCTTTGACATTGGCAAGACATTGGGTGTTTTAATTCCTGCTGAACAAATCTCTGGTGAAAATTATTTTATTGGTCAGCGATTGCGTCTTTATTTGCGAAGCGTTGAGGCAACCCCAAAAGGACCAACCATTATCTTGTCTCGGGCTTATCCGAAGTTTATTTCAAAATTATTTGAGATAGAAGTGCCAGAGGCGTCCTCTGGTCAAGTAGAAATTAAAAGCATAGCCAGAGAGCCGGGATTTCGCACCAAGGTTGCTGTAGCTACGAATGAAGAAGGAATTGACCCTATTGGCGCAATGGTCGGGCAAAGAGGAACAAGGGTCATGGCAGTGATTAATAGTTTGTCTGGGGAAAAGATTGATATTATTTTATGGTCTGAAAATCCAGAACAATTTATTAGCAATGCTTTGTCTCCAGCAAAAGTGATGGAAGTAAAAGTAGAGGAAAAAGGCAAGGCAACTGTGATTGTTGCTGAAGACCAGCTTTCATTGGCCATTGGCAAGGGAGGTCAAAATGTTCGCTTGGCTGCCCGACTCACTGGTTGGAAAATAGATATTCAGGTTGAGGGAGGCGATAAACCCATAGAACCAGAAAAATCAGAGGAAGCAATAATAGAATCGCCAGAACCAGAAGAAGCAGGAGTAGAAGAAAAACCAAAGGGAGAGAAACCAAAAAACGAGAAGCCGAAAACCAAAACAAAAAAGCCAAAAACAAAAAAAGAAAAATCAGAAAAAACCGAAAAAGAAAACAACTAATTATTAATTAACATTTCCAATATGAACTTGATATATATTCCTCTTATTGTATCTGTTATAGATATTCTATTTGTTCTTTTATGGATTCGCCTTTTGAAAAAATTGAGTTCTGGCGAAGCAGGTCTTCAAAAAATAGCTGATGCCATAAGAGAAGGAGCCAAGGCTTTTCTTAAAAGAGAATTCAAGGCAATGATAATTGTTTTTCTTTTAGTGGCAATTGCTTTGGGGATTTTAAATAAAAGCATCTTGCCTCCCATTGTCTTATTAATAGGTGCATTTATCTCAAGCTTAGCCGGTTATATCGGAATGATGGTTTCAACTTTGGCTAATATAAGAACAACAGTTTCAGCCCAAAAAAGTTTTCCAGAATCATTTAAGACCGCTATTTGGGGTGGGCAGGTTATGGGCTTTTTGGTTGTAGGATTAGGACTTTTGGGCGTTGTTATACTCTGGATGGCTTTTCAAAATGTGGATTTGCTAATAAACTATGCGCTCGGAGCGTCTTTAGTCGCTCTATTTATGAGAGTAGGTGGAGGAATATTCACAAAAAGCGCTGATGTTGGAGCTGATTTGGTTGGAAAAGTGGAAAAAGGGATTCCAGAAGATGACCCAAGAAATCCTGCTGTTATAGCAGACCAGGTTGGAGATAATGTGGGAGATATTGCTGGTATGGGCGCAGACCTTTTTGAATCATATGTTTCTACTATTATTGCAGCAATGGTTATCGGCACAGCTGTCTTTGGCGCAAAAGGAATGATTGCTCCCCTATTTTTGGCAGGAATCGGAATTATTAGTTCTCTTTTGGGAACATTTTTTGTGCGCGTTTCTAAAGACGCGTCACAGGAAGAATTTTCTAAACAAACAGAAAGCGTTAGAAAGGCAATGGAGAGAGGCGTGCTTGTGGCTAATGTTTTAATGATTGTAGGTTCATATTTTCTGATAAAATCTCTATTTAATAGTATCGGTCTGTTTTGGGCAATATTGTTTGGCTTGCTCGCTGGTTGGATTATAGGAAAGACGAGCGAATATTTTTCTTCTGAAAAAAAGAGGCCAACTCTTGATATTGCAGAAGCAGGAAATAGCGGCGCTTCAAATGTAATTATAGAAGGGCTTATTGTTGGAATGAAAAGTACGGTTGTTCCAGTTCTTGCGGTTAGCGCAACAATAGTGCTGTCCTATCATTTTGCCGGGCTTTATGGTATTGCCTTAGCATCGCTTGGTATTCTTGGTGTCTTGGGTATTAATCTTTCTACTGATTGCTATGGGCCTATTGCTGATAATGCAGCAGGGATTGCTGAAATGGGCGGATTGGGAAAAGAAGTCAGGCAAAGAGTGGAAGCTCTTGATGCAGTTGGAAATAGCACAGCTGCAATAGGAAAAGGATTTGCCATAGGGTCTGCTGCTTTGGCTGCCTTGGCTTGGTTGGCAACTTATGCGCAAAAAATCAATGTGGTTTCAATTAATATGTTGGAGCCAAAACTTTTGGCAGGATTGTTTATTGGGGCAATGTTGCCATTTCTCTTTTCTGCCTTAACAATGAAAGGAGTGAGCAGGGGTGCATTGGAAATAGTGAAAGAAGTAAGACGGCAATTTAGAGAATTGCCTGGATTAATTGAAGGAACAGCAAAAGCTGATTATCGCACTTGTGTTGATTTGGCGACAAAAAGAGCTATCAGAGAGATGATAGTTCCCGGAATATTAGTGGTTCTCACTCCGATTTTAGTTGGCCTGATTTTGGGTAAAGAAGCAGTGGCAGGCACTTTAGTCGGCGCTTTAACCAGTGGATTTTTAGTTGCCTTGTTTATGGCAAATTCAGGAGCTGCATGGGACAATGCCAAGAAATATATTGAAGCAGGCAATCTTGGGGGCAAGGGCTCTGACGCGCACAAGGCAGCGGTTGTAGGAGATACAGTTGGAGACCCGTTCAAAGACACTGCTGGACCTTCGTTAAATATCTTAATCAAACTAATCAGCGTAGTTGCTCTTATATCATTAGCATTATTTTCTTAAAAGCAATGGAAATATCTATAAAAGAAATTAGCGGGACGAAAAGAGAAATATCTGTTAGCGTTCCATATAATGAATTTGATAAGTTTGTCCAGAAAGCGACTGATGGGCTTGTCAAAGGAGTAGAAATTAAGGGATTCCGCAAGGGCCAGGCGCCAAAGGACTTGGCAATTAAAAATATTAAACAAGAAGATATTTTACAGCAGGCAGTTAGTTCGGCGATAAAAGAAATTTATCCTGAAATAGTAAAAGAGAATAAGCTGGAAGTGATAGGCCCTCCGGAAATTGAAGTATTAAAATTAGCTCCAGCCAATCCTCTTGAATTAAAAATTAAGGTCTCGGTGATGCCAGAAATTGTTTTGCCTGATTACAAAAAGATAGCCAAAGGCGTCAAACCGGAAGAGTTAATTGTAAGCAACGAAGAAGTGGACCAGGCGTTTAAACAATTACAGGAAGCAAGAGAAAAGATACCGCAAGAGCAGAGAGATAAAATTAATTTTGATAAACCAGAAGAGCTTAAAAAGATATTAAGGCAGGAAATCCAGAAAGAAAAAGAAACAATAAGAAAAGAAAAACTGCGAAATGATATTCTTAAGTTAATCTCGGAGAAATGCGATTTTGAAGTTCCGGAAATTTTGATTTCCGCGGAGAGAAGAAGAATGATGGATGATATCAAGAGGAATGTCCAAGAAGCATTGAAAATTTCGTTTGAAGATTATTTGAAAAAAATCCAAAAAACAGAAAAAGAATTAGAGGACTCGTTAACTGTTGATGTTAAGGAAAGAATCAAGAGAATTATGATTTTAGGGCGGATACAAGTAAAAGAGAATATTGAAGCCAGCGAAGAAGAATTAGAAAAGGAAATTAAAGGATTTCTTGACCATCCTGTTAATGTGAAAATCAAAGACCAGATTGACCAAACAGCGTTAAGAACTTATCTTAAAGAACGGATAGAAGACGAGAAAGCCCTTCAATTACTTGAGGGACTAGTCAATAATCAATAATCAATAGTCAATAGTCAATAATTATTAATTATTTAAACTTATGAATATTATACCAACAGTCATAGAAAAATCAGGGCAAAGAGAACGGGTTTATGATATTTATTCCCGGCTCTTAGAAGACAGAATAATTTTTTTAGCAGGGCCATTAACAGATATTGGCGCAAACTCAATAATCGCCCAGATGCTTTTTTTGGCAAGCAAGAACCCGAAAAAAGACATTAAGTTATACATTAATAGTCCTGGTGGTTCTGTAACAGCTGGATTAGCTATTTACGATACAATGCAATACATTAATTGCGAGATTTCAACGGTTTGCGTTGGCCTGGCTGCTTCTATGGCAGCGGTCTTATTGGCTTCTGGCGAGAAGAATAAAAGATTCGCTTTGCCAAACAGCGAAATTTTACTGCACCAAGTGGCAGGAGGTGTGAGCGGAGAGGCAGCGGCAATAGAAATCACTGCTAAACAGATTATTAAAATAAGGGATAAGATAAGCAAGATTCTTGCCAAACACACAGGACAGCCCTTGAAAACAATCAGCGTTGACACAGACAGAGATTTTTATTTGTCTGCGCAGGAGGCAAAGAATTATGGACTCATTGACACTGTTATAGAGACAAAAAAGTCGTAATCAATGGAATTCCTTTACAGATAAGCGTTTTATTGCTATCATCAACGAGAAATATAATTTAATCTTTCGGGAACCCCCGCCTTTAGGCGGATAGGACTCCCGGAAGATGAGGATTCCAAAGGGGTGCCCCCTTTGGTCGCAGGGCAGGAGCAGAAAGGTCCTGCCCGAGAAATATAATTTAACTGGAATTTGGTGATTAATATTAAAAAATGATTTGCCAGTTTTCCAACACACAATATGAACCAACTTACCCTACTGATAGTGGGCCTTGTTGGCGCTGTGATAGGAGCGATTTTGGGGTATCTTACGCGTCAATCAATTGCGAAAAAACAATTAGGCAGCATAGAGTTAAAGATTCAAAACAAAATAACTCAAGCCAAGAAAGACGCTGATACTGTTCTATCTCAGTCAGAAAACAAGGCATCTGAAATAATAAAAAAAGCAAGGACAGAAGAAGAGTTGCGGAAAAGAGAACTTTTAAAAACAGAAAGATTTATTTTGCAGAGAGAAACCGCTTTGCAAACCAAAATTACTGATTTAGATGAAAAAGAAAAGCTGATTTATCGGAAAGCGGATGAGATTAAAGAATTAAAGGAAAAATTACAAGAGCTGATAGACCAGGAAATCGGTAAGCTGGAAAGTATTGCCCATCTTGAAAGAGATGATGCGAAAAAAGAGCTTTTAGAAAGAATAGAAAAAGAAGCGCAAAAGGAAATGCTTGAAAGAATGATGCGCTTAGAAAGAGATGGTAGTGAAAAATTAAAAGAAAGAGCTAAAGAAATAGTTGCTTTGGCAATCCAAAGGTGTGCCCTGCCACAAGCGCAGGATACTACAACCACGACAGTCAATCTTCCTTCTGATAAAATCAAGGGCCGGATTATCGGAAAAGAAGGGAGGAATATAAAGGCATTTGAGAAAGCAACAGGGGTAGAAGTTGTTGTTGATGAAACGCCGGAAGCGATAACCATTTCAGGATTTAATCCTTATAGGCGCTATATTGCCAAAAGGGCCATGGAACGACTGATAGAAGACGGCAGAATACAGCCAGCCAGAATAGAAGAAATAGTTGCCAGAGTGGAAGAAGAAGTGGTAGAACAAGTAAAGCAGGCTGGAGATACAGCGGTCTATGAAACAGGAATACTGGACTTAGACCCGAAATTAGTGGAATTATTAGGACGGCTTCGTTTCAGAACAAGCTTTGGCCAAAATGTCTTGTTGCACTCTGTAGAGGTTTCTCTTTTAAGCGGGATGTTGGCTGAAGAAATCGGCGCAGATGTGAGAGTTGCCAGAAAGGCAGGCCTTTTGCACGATATCGGCAAAGCAATGGACCATCAGGTTCAGGGCTCGCATACTGATATTGGCATCAAGATTTTGGAAAAATTCGGGATAGAAAAAGAAGTGATTACTGCGATGAAATCGCATCACGAAGAATACCCCTACGAAACAGTTGAATCGCACATTGTGCAGGCAGCTGACCAAATTTCCGGAGCCAGGCCTGGAGCGAGAAAGGACACGCTTGAAAATTATCTTAAGCGATTGGGCGATTTGGAGAATATTGCTAATAGCTTTGAAGGAGTAGAAAAATCATACGCTATTCAAGCAGGCAGAGAATTAAGAGTTTTTGTTAAACCAGATGAGATTGATGATTTGGCAGGCCAGCGATTGGCGCGGGATATTGCCAAAAGGATATCAGAGGAGTTAAAATATCCAGGAGAGATAAAAGTAGTGCTTATCAGAGAGAAAAGGATTACAGAATACGCCAAATAATCCTTAATAAAAGTCATCAAATTAAAGGTCGAGTTTAAAAGATTAATAAAATCAAAAAAATGACAAAACAAGATTTAGTTGATGCTTTAGCTCAAAAGACAGGCGTTTCCAAGGCAGCGGCCAGCGAATGTTTAAATGTTATATTAGATGAGATTGGCAAGGCCTTAGTAAAAGGTCAGGATGTTGTTTTGACTGGTTTCGGCAAGTTCTTGGTCGGAAAGAGAAAGGCAAGGACAGGCAGGAATCCACAGACAGGCGCAGCTATCAAAATCGCAGCTGCCAAAGTTCCAAGATTTAAGGCAGGAAAGGCCTTAAAGGACTTAGTCAGATAGATTTTTTCCTCAAACCAAAAATCCGCTGAACAGCGGATTTTTGGTTTAGTTTGGATCGGAGCAAGAGAGTAGCGCCGTTCTCGCCCCAGCCGCGCCTTCGGCGCGGTGAGCAGGCGGACAAAAATTTCTTCCCCCCAACCCCCTTCCTTTTTGCC
>Ga0180732_1001330_pt1 | contig 15680 bp, 7 predicted proteins | sample KR11_01MetaG_FD_148674 | JGI IMG/M metagenome (GOLD analysis project Ga0180732, IMG submission 148674) | Groundwater microbial communities from the Olkiluoto Island deep subsurface site, Finland - KR11_0.1 MetaG | ecosystem: Environmental > Aquatic > Deep subsurface > Groundwater | place...
GAATGTATCAGCAAACTGGCCTCATTTACCAATGGAAAGAATCTGAATAAAGAGAAAATTAAGGTATATTCAACGATCAGAAATACGCTTAAGCGGAACCTTGCCATAAATGAAAAGAAAATCCTTTTTATTCAGGAAAACAAGCTTGATAAATTGAAAGATCCAGCAGAATTTTTCAAATCAAATGAATGGCAAAATCCCCAGTATTTAATTTCCATCGCGAGCTATTGGATGGGATGGAATGGATATTACGGGTGTCTGCAATTGCCGGAAAACGATGCCTTGCGAAAAGAACTGCTGGAAGAGGCGATCAAGGGGTTTTCCAGGGCATTTATTGATTTTGAAGAAGAAGATGTCATCGTAAGAAGCCTGCTGGGAAGGGCCTTGTGCCATGGCCAGTTAAAGGCATATGAAAGCGCAAAAAAGGACTTTTCCACCGTTAAAAGAAGGCTCGGCAAGGACCATCCATTATATATCAGGTGCTTGTATGAAGAGAACCGAATTCTTTATGCCACGGGAAACCTTGAATTGGCTTTACGGGGAATTGATGAAATCCGAGAAGACTATGACAAAAAAATTCCCCCTGAACTTGCCGTTGGCATTGATCAACTGAAAGCGAAAATCCTTGCCGGGTTTCTGGTAAAGCCAAACCAGGAAGATCGCCCGTCTGAAAGGACTGTGGATCCCTCAAAGGATCGAATCTTTAGGGGCTTAAAACAGCTTGCGGAACAACCAAACGGTATGAATGAATTTTACAGGTATGTCCGAGAAAATTCAGACCGGATGGGTCATTTGTCCTATTCAGCCTTGGGTCCGGTGGGGGCCATGGGAGTCGGAGATGTTTTTTTTGAAAAGAAAGATTTTAATAGGGCGCTGGATTATTATTTGCCCTTGTCTGCTGAATCACCAAAAATTCTTTTTGAAAAAATGGATCTTATCCGGCTTCGTATTGCGTATATTTTCAGCAGAAAGGAAAAATGGAAGGATGCTGTTTCCGTTTTGAAGGATTTTCATAAAAAGTTTCCGGATTCCTACCTTCTGGAGCAGGCCATCCCGCTTTATTATACGGCGGCTACCAACCACTACAGGCAGAATTCCGGCAAGGAGGCCTACAAGCAATTTATTGATTCTGCCCTGGTTTATGTGACCCGGTGCAGGGGAAAGTGTCCGGACCTGAGTGAAGCTCATTTTCAGCTGGGGCAGTATTATGAAAAAACAGGAAAACCCCGGGAGGCCGTCAAGGAATTTTTACGAGTTGACAAGGATTCCCCGAATCTTCCCATTGCCCAATATTATTTGCTTAAAAATTTTGTAGAACGCCTGGAGCAGATGAAAAAAACAGGGCAAATTCCTTCCCGTGAAGGTGATCAGATCTTTAGCGATGGTCTTGGTGTGGCAAAAAGCTATAAAGGAATTTTTTCGGGGGGAAAGCTAACAGGTTCCATGAAACGCATTCATCCCCAAATGGTCATTTTGCAGGCAGAGCTTTTAACCTTTGACCCCAACGATCGCTGTGAGGAGATATTGGCGGGGCTTAAAGATTTTGAAAGTCAATTTCCCAAGGAGAGGCCGTTGTTTGCAAAAGCTTTTCAGATGCGGGCCTCCTGTTATATCCATCTTGGCAAGATCGATCATCTGAATTCCGAGATGGTTCATTTTACCGCCTCGGGACCCCTGGACAAAAACCGATATGATGCCTTAAGGGATCTTGCGAATACTTTCTATTACCAGGCCGAAGAAACCAGAAAAAAGCATCCCATAGACACTTCAGAAAAAAATGCCCAAGCCGCTTTGATGCTTTACCAGCATCTCTATCAACTCTCATGCGACCATTCGGATTATAAGAACAATTGTGATGCCATTCAGTTGCGGATGGCCAGGGTATATATTGAAAACGATAAATTGGATCAGGCAGAAGTATTGTATCAGGATATATTAAAAAGGAATTTACTATCCGCAGACGCATTGTATGGTTTGGGGCTTCTTTATGAAAAAAAAGAGCAATGGGAAGAAGCTCTTGCCACATGGCGACGGTTTTCAGATGGGGTAAAGGAAGGAACATATCACTGGTATGAGTCCCGGTATAAAACTGCTTTGGCCCATATGAAGCTTGGCCATGAGAAAAAGGCGTGTGATATTTTAAACATTACCATGGTTTTACATCCGGATTTCGGCAATGATGAACTGTATCGAAAATATCAGGAGTTAAAAAGCACAATTTGCAAGGAGACAAAGTAAATGAAGAAGATCCTGATCCTCTTGGGGTGCATTTTTCTTGGTTCGGGTTGTGGTCCTGTAGTGAACAGAACCTATTATGAAAGTGGTGCCCTTATGCAGGAGGAAACCCAAAATAAAGGGATATGGGAAGGCCCGATAAAATCCTATTACGAAAATGGCCAGCTCAAAGAAGACAAGGTTCTGAAAAACAGCAAATTGGAAGGGCCTGCCACATGTTACTATGAGAGCGGGGCGATTAAAGTAAAGGAAAATTGGCTGAACGGTCAACTGGATGGGGAATATTTATTGTTTTGTGAAAATGGAAACATTCAAGAACAGCATCACTATAAGACCGGAAAATTTCACGGGAAAATGGAGCTGTATTACAATTGTACAACAACGCTTTCAGATGCCAAGGTATATGTTGACGGCATTCTGGAAGGCGAAAGAGAAATTTATTACCCGGATGGAAAGCTAAAAGAAAAAACCACCTACGCCAAGGGCAAACCCAATGGGTTAAAACAGGCGTTTTCTCCTGAAGGAAGGAAAACAGAAGAAGAAAATTATGCAAATGGTATTCTCCACGGAATGTGCCGATATTATTATCCCAACGGATCTCCCTTGCAGGAAATAAATTACGTAAACGGCAAAAAACACGGTGCAGAGAAGTTATTTTATAAGCGCGGAAACCTCCAAAAAGAAACACCCTATGAAAACGGAATCATTCAGGGAACCGTCAAACAATATGCCGGTTCCGGTTACCTCTGGCTCCTCGAAAATTATAAAAACGATATACTCCATGGTAAATCCATCCAGTACAACAAAAGCGGTAGAATAATGAAACAAGTAGACTATATGAATGGAGAAATCGTTAAATAAATTTGCTTTAGAGCTCGAAATACCACTTCTGCCAAGAGCCAAAGGAATTTTCCGATGAGATCTTATCCGGCCGACTGATGGATTCAGCTGGCCGAGTAGGATCTCTACGGGGCTATGAATAACAATGCTCCGGCCCTGGAAAAACTCCTTTTTCCACTTCCTTGATATAATCGCTGATTCCAATAGATGCTGACTCCCGAAGATTTGCATACGCTTTGACGAATCGTGCTTTGTGGCCTGGATTCAGGCCCATCATGTCGTGGAGGACCAGGATCTGTCCGTCGCAATGGGGTCCGGCTCCGATACCGATGGTGGGAATGGAAAGGGCTTCGGTGATTTTTGCGGCGATATCCAAAGGAATGCCCTCCAACACCACTGAAAAAGCTCCGGCCTCTTCAACTTCTTTGGCGTCGTTCAGCAAGCGGTCTTCATCCCTCTGAACCTTGTGCCCTCCCATCTGGTGAATGCTTTGGGGGGTAAGGCCGATGTGGGCCTGCACCGGAATGGAAGCCCTGGTGATGGCCTTGATCACATGACTCACGGCAGCCCCTCCCTCAAGCTTTACGGCGGAAGCTCCGGTTTCCTTTAAAAACCGACCGGCATTGAAAATGGCTGTCTCTATTCCGGTCTGATAGGACATGAAAGGCATGTCCCCGATGACCATGGCGTTTGCAACCCCCCGTGAAACCATCTTTGTGTGATAAATCATCTCGTCCATGGTGACCGGCAGGGTGTTGGCATTGCCCTGGATCACGTTTCCCACGGAATCCCCCACCAGAATGATGTGAACTCCGTTTTCATCCAAGATTCGGGCAAAAGGGTAATCGTAGGCGGTAAGGGCGGCGATTTTTTTGCCTTCTTTTTTCATTTGAAACAATTTCGGAATGGTGATGGGCATGGCATCTTCTCCTTTTTTGCGAAGTTTTCAGGCATGGTTGGCGAACGGGCTGAAAATATTCCGGTACCACCATAAAAGTCAATAAAAAAAACGAAAAACGATAATAAAAAGTATTATAAATGCATTAATCGAAAAAAAATCGAAATTGAATGATATAAAAAGACAAAAAGAGATTTGGACAAGTCTTTATTTTGACTTTGCTCAAGTAGTGTGGGATAAATTCAACAAAAACCAATGGCCGCGGCCGTGAGAATCCAGGCTTTTGACCCGACCTAATCAAAAAACGGCATTCTGAAAACAAACCCATGAGAAAAAAACAAACCCCCAATGATCATGAAAACCGGGAAACCTCCCTGGATGCCATGGACTGCGAGATGATTTCCCTTTTGCAGAAGGATGGCAGGAAGCCCAATATTGAAATCGCCAAAGAACTTGGCATTTCCGAAACCACGGTGCGGAACCGGATGAAAAAACTACTGGACGGGGAATATATTCAGATCGTGGCCGTCAGTGACCCTTTCAAGCTGGGGTTTGAATTTGCAGGGGATCTCTATATCCATGTGGAGATGAAGAAAATCGACAGTGTGGTGGATGAACTTAAACAAATCAAGGAATTATGGTATATCGTCATCACCACGGGCCAGACCAATATCAATGCTGAATTCATTGTGAAAAACCGGGAAGATCTCAATGATCTCATCTTTAACCGAATCAGCAAAATCGACGGGGTGCTACGTACCGAGGTTTCCGTGATCATGAAGTATGAAAAGCGAAGGTATGATTACGGCACGCCCTTGGAATAAGGATTAGGACAAAGGCAGATTACGGAGGGAAGGTCCATGGAAAAAGAACTGGCCCGGATCAAGTCCGAAGCCCTTGCCGCCAATATTGCAAGCTATCATGTGGATGTGGCCATTGATGAGAAATATGTGGTTCTCCAGGCCATCATGAGCCGATATTTCGGGCTCATGGAAAAATTCAACACCTTTCTCAAAGAACTCTCCCATCCCTACAAAAACTGGAAATTCATCATCCAAGAAGCCCGAGGGTACTGCCTGGATTACTTCCATCTTTTCAAGGCCCATCCGGATGGACCCGGGGCCATTGAACTGTTTGTGGATATTTTTCAAAAAGCCTTGAAAAATGAAGTGGATCCGCTGGTTCGAGCCGATGGAGCCGATGCGCTTCTGTTGTTTCTGCAGAAGGTCCTTCAGGATTGCGGCCAGGATCTTGTTCGGTTCATGCCGGTGGTCAATCGAATTTTAAAGGAGATTTCCAATGAGCCGGAAGAAGACTTTTCTCTCTTTATAAAGAGTTTTTACCCCATCCCAAAAAACGGGGACCTGATCCTGAAATATCTCCCCGATACCCGAATGGATCTGGTTTCGGTCAATACCCTGCTGATTCGCTATTACCGCGAATCTTTCAACTACTGGTTCAAACAGAAGAATCCGGGGGCTTGGTTTAACCGGGAAGCTGAAATCAAGGGCGATGCATTCAAGGCGGACCTGGATAAAATTTTTTATTCTGTATCCCACGAAAAGCTGTTGGCCGATCAGGAGCAGCTTGAAGCGGTGGTCCAGGGGTATCCGTTGGGCTCAGAAGACCTTCTCCGACGTTTAACCAGGTTCCCGGGATATAACCAAATGGTGGCTTATTACCGCCGCATTCCCCAGAAACTCCAAGACCTGGGGGCAAAGGGTGGCTTGGGCCATCAATGGAAGGTATTGTTTCTTTTTAATATCATGAACGTTTCCGGCCTTTCCATGGCCCACGAGGAAACCCTTCGAGAAATCAACCGGACCCTGAGATGGTTGATTCGCAACGAGAGCCATCACAATACCATAAAGCTCATTGAAAAGACCTTCTCCATTCTAAAAGCCCAGACCAGCGCCTATCCCACCACCACCCTGAACTGCATACTCAATATGGGCAAAGGGGTTTACGAGACGGAAGACATTGACCTGGTAAAATTTTTCATTGATCGAATCATTGATTCAGGGTTCCAGTATCCGAGCATCAGGGGGGTGGGAAACGACTGGCAGATTCAGATGAATTCCGCGCACATTCAGAACATTCGAACCTGGCTGGAGTTGATCAAGCTCAACCCTAAACTGTCCACCCGACTCATTTCCTACCTCATCATCCATATTTCCCTTTCCGGGGTTTTCATCAAGGATACCGACCTCTTTCCCAGGGATATCACCCATCTTCTCAACAGCAACGTCGAACCGGTGTATAATCTTATCAAACAGATGACCCCGCTCTTTCCTGTTTTTTTCAACGATATCGGGGCCGAAGGCAAACTCCGGGATATCTCCACGGAAATTGACGAGATTACCCATCGAAAGGACGTGCTGATCCACTTTCTGAGAAAGCAAAGCCATGTGGAGAGCAGCAACCGAATCACCGGGTTCATGGAATCGGTCATCGAATTTTGGAGCACCCGGGACAAACGTGGGCTGGCCCCCTATCTTCCCCCCGGAATTTATAGCCAGATTGAAACCGCTGGCCTTTTTATCGATGGGGTTTACAAAATTTTCTCCCACCTGGTGGATCAGGGACTCCGGATGCCCGAAGGCCTTCTTTCGTTTTCATCGGAAAAGGTGAAAGCCCTCCTTGAAAAAGGCCCACCAGCCCTTTCCAGGGACCGAAAACGGGCGCTACTGCTCATCGAACTCTACAAGCTTCTGCACCAGAAGTATCATCTGGATTATCTTGAAATCAACCATCATATTGAGCGGCTTACGGTTTGCGCTTTTCCCCGCTTAAAACGGCTCAAGGCGGCCTTTGCCGAAGCGGATCTCAGGAAGAAGATCCTGGCCCTCCTGGCCTACCTTGACTTTCTCAAGACCCTGATTGTCTCCGAAGAAGAGTATGAAATAAAGGAGGATATCTACAATAAACGCCATTTCACGGTGGATATTCCCTCCATGTACGGCAGTTATCATGAGCTGAAATTTGATGCCCTGGGGCTCACCTTTCGCATCGAATCCTACCTCAATGTGCTTCTGGAGGAGTTGATCAACAACATTGATCTAACCCTTATCACAAAATCCACTTTTTACCAGATTGAGGATAGAATTCGAGTGTTTCATCATGCCTTGCGGGTGAACGGCATCAACTCTGTGGAGATCGAACATCAGTTGGATTTTCTATCCCATTCCCTGGAGGTCAGAGGGGTCACCTTCACCCAGTACCTGGATATTTTCAAGGGTTTCACCCTGGCGGTGAAGAACATCATCAACGACCATTTCAACAATATTCACGAACAGAATCTGAAACACATTCTGGACAAGATTGCCCTGGAGGATATCCTTTCAAAATATCTCCCGACCACCCCCATGGCGGATGAGGAAAAACTCAAGCACCGAATATCCGAAGTCTTCTTTCGGGATCGAATTACCCTTTCCCCGGGGCTTCAGCAACTGGATGTTTTTCTCAGCCGGATTTTGAACACCCTTTTCTACCAGTCGGAAAAGCTGCCAAAGGACAAGCTCCATCTGCTTTTAAATTATGACCCTGAGAATGCTCTGACCAGCATCAACAACCCGGGCAGCCGTCTCAAGAGCATTATTCATCTGGGAAACAAGGGCCTGAACCTGGTCAAGCTGAAGAATTTCAAACTCCCTGTGCCTCCGGGATTCATCATCACCACGGAAATTTTTAGATGCAGGGAAATCATTGACACCTATCCTCCGGCAGAGCAAAATTTTCGGGAGCAGATCACAAGGGAGATCGCAAGGCTTGAAGAAGCCACAAAAAAATCTTTCGGAAAACCTGACAATCCCCTCTTGTTTTCCGTGAGAAGCGGATCGGCCATATCCCAGCCGGGGATGATGGATACGTTTTTGGATGTGGGCATGAACGAAGACATTGCTCAGGGCATGGCGACCAAAACAGGAAACGCCTGGTTCGCCTGGGACAATTACCGGCGTTTTCTCCAGTGCTACGGCATGTCCTATGATCTGGAACGGGACGGTTTTGATGCCATCATCAATGAGTACAAAGAAAAATGGGGCATCCCCTTGAAGAAGGATTTCTCCGGGGACCAGATGTACAGGGTGGCCCTTGCCTATAAAAAGTATATTGCCGATCACGGCATCAAGATCATAGAAAACCCCCTTGAACAGCTCTACACGATTATTCAAAAGGTGCTGGACTCCTGGGAAACTGACAAAGCCCGGACCTACCGGAAAATTATGGGCATTTCCGATGACTGGGGCACAGCAGTGACGATTCAGGAGATGGTTTACGGCAATATTTCCCAGGTTTCGGGAAGTGGTGTTTTCTTTACCCACAACCCCAGATGGTCGGAAGACAACCTGCGGCTCTGGGGGGATTTTACCGTGGGCAACCAGGGAGAGGATGTGGTGTCGGGCCTGGTGAATACCCTGCCCATCTCCATCAACCAGCAGAACATCGAGATGCGGGAAACCGATGTGACCCTTGAAACCCATTTCCCTGAAATCTATAAATCCCTTATGGAATGGGCGTCCTTGCTGGTCAATACCCAAGGATGGAGTCCCCAGGAGATCGAATTCACCTTTGAAAGTCCCGCAAGCAACGATCTTTATGCTCTCCAAACCAGGGATATGGTCATTCGGGAACGAAAGGGATCCTTGGTGACCTTTGATTTCAATAGGTTTGAGGAAAACCAGCCCCTGGGGCACGGCATCGGGGTAAGCGGCGGGGCCATGGCCGGACGGGTGGTGTTCACTCTGGAAGAAATCGAGCGTTGGCGCAAAGAGGAACCCGGCACGGCCTTGATCCTGATTCGGGGGGACACGGTTCCGGATGATATTCGAGAAATCTTTGCGGCAGACGGCCTTCTGACCGCCCGGGGGGGATTAACCTCCCATGCAGCGGTGGTGGCCCATCGACTGGACAAAACCTGTGTGGTAGGTTGCGGCGATATGATCTGCAACGAAAGGGACAAGAAGTGCATTTTCGGACCGGTTCAGGTGAGTTCCGGAGATTACATCAGCCTCGACGGACAGGAGGGATCGGTATATGGGGGGCTGATCCGCATCAAAGAAGCGTAACGGTTGTTTCAAAAGACTAAATCCTGTATAAGAAAAGACAAAGATGATTTTGGAAAGCGGCTTGGAAATCCTTTATTCCATAGGGAAAGGGAAAGGAAATGAATCAGGATCTTGCAAATAATAACAAGCTGAATTTGGGTATTAATGGATTTGGCAGGATTGGAAAGCTGACCCTTTGGCACCATGTGGGAAGAAAATATTTTAAAGAAATCGTGGTGAACCTGGGCCGAAACGTGGGGAATTCTCTGGAGGACATCGCCCATTACGCGGAACGGGATTCAACCTACGGGTCTTTGCACGGTTTTCTCTACGGCCATAATTCCCGTCCCCTGATCGAGGAGATAGACGAGCAGAAAAGCACCATGAGGATTGATGACATCAAAGTCACCTTCCTTCGGTCTTCAAGAAATCCTGTTGACATTGCATGGAAGGATCATGACGTTAAAATCGTGGTGGATACCACGGGCAAGTTCTTAGATCCTACCCTGCCGCCAGAAAGCCAGGGAGGATCTGTTCGGGGCCATCTGGAATGCGGGGTTGAAAAAGTGGTGGTTTCAGCACCATTTAAAATTAAGGATAAACGAAAAATTATGCCGGAGGATGCCGTGACCACGGTGATGGGGATCAATCAATATGATTATGACCCCAGGCGGCATGCCATCCTATCCAGCGCTTCCTGCACCACCACCTGTCTGGCGCACATGATGAAACCCCTTCTCAACCATTTCGGGCCTGAAAAAATCCTTTCCGCATCCATGGTGACCGTCCATGCGGTGACCGGTTCCCAGGAAGTTCTGGACCGGCTTCCCAAGGATGGTGCTACGGATTTAAGGAAAAACCGAAGTGCCATGAACAACATCATCCTCACGTCCACCGGTGCTGCCAACACCCTTCGCCTGGTGATTCCTGAAATGAAGAAGATCGGTTTCATCGCCGAGTCCGTGAGGGTCCCCATTGTCACAGGCTCCCTGGTGATTCTGGTGATTGATTTTCAGGAGGATATCAACGGCAGTGCCATTCGCAGGGACGTGATCAACCAGGTTTACCGCCAAGCGGTCCTGGATAACCCGGACCCGTATCTTAACTATTCCGATCAACAGAATGTTTCAGGAGATATCATCGGACTGCCCAAAGCTGCCGTGATCATTGAAGGCCATGAAACCCACACCCGAACCGCCGAACTGAATATCGATCTGGCACGGGTGCCCGGGGTGGGCGAGATTCTCAGCGCAAAGGCCGCTTCCTCCAACATTCGCATACCCATCACCCAGGCGGTTATCTACGGGTGGTACGATAATGAAATGGGCAGCTATGTCAATGCCATGGGGGACAGAACCGTCTCCATCTGCGAATTCATGTAACAGAATAGACCCCCTGGTTCGGCGGCTGGCCCAAGGCCCGGGGATTCAAAATTGTGTGGGGGCCGATGGATCGGACCGGGCTTTGATTGTTTCCAGAATCCGCCAAAGCCTCAAGACCCCCATGGTAGTGGTGGCCGCTGATCAGAAGCAGATGGAGCAGTTTGCCTATGATCTGTCGTTTTTCACGGATCCGGAAAACCCCCGAATCCTGACCTTTCCGGACTATAACCTGCTTCCATTTAAACGCCTGTCCTTTCACAGCGAAATCGCTGCAGAGAGGATTCGTACCCTTTTTCATCTGACTTCGGGGGGGCCACCCCCTTTGGTGGTGACCACCGTGGGGGCCATGATGCATTGCATGGTCCCGAAAAAGGAATTGGTGGATTATGCCGAGCTAATCGAGGTCAATGAGGATATTGATCTGGACGGGCTTCTGGAAAAACTGGCCGCTTGCGGATACATCCGAACCGGGATTGTGGAAGAGCCCGGGGATTTCTGTTTGAGGGGCGGTATCCTGGATATCTTTTCTCCCATGTATTCGGATCCCCTGCGAATCGAGCTCTTCGGGGATATGGTAGAGTCCATTCGGCTCTTTTCCGCCCTTTCCCAGCGGAAGCTCAAAGACTTGGACGAAGCGGTGATTCTCCCGGCCAAGGAAATCATTCTGAAAAAGACGGATCTTCCGGCTGTGATCTCAAGAATCCGGGAGCAGGCTGCCATCCTGGAACTTTCCGTCACCAGGGTTCGGGAAATTGTGAACCGGATTGCAAGCGAAGGTATCTATTCCGAACTGGAAAGCATGATCCCCTTGGTTTACCCCAAATCCGAGACCCTTGCCGACTATTTTCCGGGAAACACCCTTTGTATTCTTGCAGATCCCAACGACCTGAGCGCATCGGCAGACCGGTATGAAAGGCTCACTGAAAAAAATTATTCCGCCGCGGTTGCGGAAAAACGACTCTGTATTCCGCCTGAAAAGCTTTATGTGAAATGGCCGGACATTCAGGAAAAGCTGGCCTCAAAAACCACCCTGGTTTTTGAGAAGGTAGCTGTGATTCCAGGGCTGGAAAAGACCGGGGCCGGGGACCAAACCGCCAGGCTCTCCATTTCGGATAATTCCGCGGTTTCCATGGATCTGAAGCAGAACCGGGGCAAAGACCACGCATTGCTTCCCCTGGCATCCTGGATCGGAAACCGCAAGGAAGAAGGCTGCCGTATTTTTCTGGTGTGCCACAGTCCTCTTCAGGCCAATCGGGCTCGCTCCCTGTTGTCGCCCTATGGGCTCAACCTGCCGGTTTATGAGGATTTTCAGAGCGCTTTTTTTGAGACCCGGGAGCCATGCATCTGTATCGGGCAGATCTCCGCTGGATTTGTTTGGGTCGAAGAGAGCCTGGCCTTCATTAAGGATGATGAAATTTTCGGAAAGAAAATTCACAGGGCAAGGCAGCCCAAAAACCAGGTTCGAACCGACCTGATTCAGATGGAGGATCTCAAAAAGGACGATCTGGTGGTTCATGCGGATCATGGCATCGGACGCTTCGATGGGCTTACCAAGCTGCAATTGAACGGGACCATCAATGATTTCCTTATGATCCTGTACAGGGATGATGACAGGCTCTATCTTCCCGTGGATAGAATGGGTCTGATTCAGAAATATATGGGGGTGGACGGCATCGACCCCGTGCTGGACAAGATGGGGGGGAAATCCTGGGAAAAGGTCAAAGCCAAGGTCAAGAAGTCTGCGGAAAAAATCGCCGGAGAACTCCTGAAACTTTATGCGGAAAGGAAAGTGAAAACCGGGTTTGCTTTTGAACATCTGGATGAGTTTTACCAGGATTTTGAGTCCGCCTTTCCCTATGATGAAACCGAAGATCAGTTGAAGGCCATAGACCATGTGCTCCAGGACATGACCGACGCAACCCCCATGGATCGGCTGGTTTGCGGGGATGTGGGATACGGGAAAACCGAAGTGGCCCTCAGGGCATCCTTCATGGCGGTGAGCAACGGCAAGCAGGTGGCGGTTCTTGTGCCTACCACCGTGCTTGCCGAACAGCATTATGCCACCTTTTGCAGCCGCTTTGAATCCTACGGAGTGAAAATCGCCTGTCTGAGTCGGTTCCGCTCTTCTAAAGAACAGAAGGGCATTCTTGAAAACCTCGCCGAGGGCAAAATTGAGATCGTCATCGGAACCCATCGCCTGCTGCAAAAGGATGTGGGATTCAAATCCCTGGGGCTTTTCATTATTGATGAAGAACACCGGTTCGGCGTGAAGCACAAGGAAAAGCTCAAGGAGATCCGTCGCACGGTGGATGTGCTTGCCCTCACGGCCACCCCCATCCCCAGGACCCTTCACATGTCCCTGCTGGGGATTCGCGACATCAGCTTGATTTCCACCCCCCCGGAGTTTCGCAGATCCATCATCACCTATGTGTGTGAATTCGATGATGACATCGTCGCCGAGGCCATTCGAAAGGAGATTCAGCGAAATGGCCAGGTCTATTTTGTCCACAACAACATCAACACCATTTACCGGGTGGCGGATAAAATTAAAAAACTGGTGCCCGAGGTCAGGATGGATGTGGCCCATGGCCGGATGAAGGAAGATGAACTGGAGGATGTGATGTTCAAATTCGTGCAAAAGGAAATTGATCTTCTGGTTTGCACCACCATCATCGAATCCGGCCTGGATATTCCCTCGGCCAACACGATTCTTGTCAACCGGGCGGACCGGTTCGGTCTGGCCCAGATTTATCAGTTGAGGGGCAGGGTGGGTCGTTCCGATGAACAGGCCTTTGCCTACCTCTTCATCCCCCGGGACAGCGTTTTGGGAAAGGATGCCCAGAAGCGCCTGAAGGTTTTGATGGAACACAGCGACCTGGGCGCAGGATTCCAGATTGCCATGAGCGATTTGAAAATCCGGGGAGGCGGAACCATTCTGGGGGCAAGCCAATCCGGTCATATCGCCGCCGTGGGCTACGACATGTTTTTAAAGCTCATGGAGGAATCCGTGGCCGAGATCAAGGGAGAACCGGTTCCGGATGACCTGGATCCTGAAATCAACATCACCATTTCCGCTTTTATTCCGGAGTCATATATTTCGGACATCGACCAGAGGCTTTCCGTGTACCGGCGTCTGGCCAGAATGTCCGAAATGAAAGAGATCACAGATTTCAGAGCTGAGATGACGGATCGTTTCGGCTCTCCCCCTTCGGAAGCCGTGAACCTTCTTTTGAAGATCATGTTGAAGGTCCATTCCAAAAAAGCCGGGATCAAACGGGTGGATCTTCTGGGTCAGGAACTCCAACTGTTTATTTCCGAAACGCACCAGAAGGACCCCCACGGCCTGGTGGAAATGATAAAATCCAACCCCTTGCAATATCAGATCACACCGGACCTGGTGATCAGGAGCAAACTGAACAGCCAAAATATCAGCGGCCTTCTCGGGGAAGCGAAAAACATCTTGCAAGAAATCGCACGCCATGTTAACCCCAACCCTCTATAACGCTTTGGAATGACACCTGGATTTATTTTAACCATACGGTTTTATCAGCCATGTTCAAGGATCGCGGTTTTCTTTTTACCGGTTTAATACTGATGATGCTGCTTCTGAGTCTTTCCGCATGCAAGGACAAAAGTCCCGGGAACCAGGGGGTTGTTCTTATGAAACTCGGAGACCGGGTGGTGACGGTAAATGAGTACAAGCAAGCCTTTGAGATGGCCATGGCGGCCTATCCCATAAAAGCCTTGACGGATCGAAGCCACATCAAGGTTGCCAAGGTTCGATTGTTGAATCAGATGACCGATGAACTGGTGATCATCAATCGGGCCGATGAGCTCAAATTCACCATAACGGATGAAGAGCTGAACACGGCGGTCAACCATATCATAAAAGATTATCCGGACCAGACCTTTGACCAAATCCTTGTGGAGCAGTCCATTTCCTTCAACCGCTGGAGGGAAAGCCTGAGAAAACGCCTTCTGATTGAAAAAACCATTCGAAAGGACATTCGGGGTTTTTCCGAACCGGAGGTGGATTCAGTGGATTCCACCGAGCCGGAATCCCTGGAAAAAATAGATGAGCCGGATGATTCTTCGAACCTTCGGGAAGTAACTTTGGAAGAAGAAGAGGATTCCGATACCACAAGGGCTCAGGATGTTTATGCAGCCTGGATGGTGGAGCTCAGAAAAACCCATCCAGTTTTCATTGATGAGACCCGGTGGAAAAACATCCTTGAAGAATAAGGGCGTTCACGGGAATTGTTTTTTCCACCCATGAAAAACCAATGGAAGGACCTATGAAAAAAAATAGTATTCAAAGGATCAAAAATAACAGGTTTTTTAACGGGATTCGATTTGCCGGGATCTGTCTGGCATTCATGATTTTTGCTTCAAGCGTATATGGTGAGATCTTGATTGATCGCATCATCGCCCAGGTCAATGATGACATCATCACCCTGCACGATCTCAACCAGGCCATTGAACCCTATTTAGACAAATTAAAGGCCATGGGATATCCTGCTGCGCAGGAACGAGAAATGCTCTACAAGATTCGAACGGAAATGCTGGAAGACCTGGTCACCAACAAACTAACAGACCAGGTGGCCAAGGAAAAGGGCCTGAGTGTCAGCGAAAAGGAAATCGATTCCGCCGTGGAGAGGGTCAAGAAAACGAATCGGTTGACCCAGGAAGAGTTTGTAGAAGCGCTTGAGAACGACGGCATTACCCTTGAGGAATACCGCAAAAACATAAAGGATCAGATCCTCAGATCCAAGCTGGTCAACCAGGAAATACAATCCAAAATTGTGGTCACCGAGAAGGATGTGCTGGCTTATTATAAAAAGAATCTCGCCCAATACGGTGGGGAAAAGAAATACCACCTTCGAACCATTGTCAAGATCATCCAGTCGGAAGCGGAAGATGACGTTGAGGCCGCCAAAGCCCTGATGGAAGAGATCGTGAAAAAACTGGATAAGGGTGAAGCATTCGCTGAGCTTGCCAAGGCCCATTCGGATCTCATGGCCGAAGAAGGGGGCGATATCGGCAATTTCGGCATGGAAAGTCTTTCCGAGGAAATAAAAGCCGCTGTGGTGAATCTTAAAGTGGGGGGCCACTCCCGGGTTCTCGCCACCTCCCAGGGGCTTCAGATTTTCTATTTGGAGGGAATCATCGATACGGCTGAAAAGCCCATGGAGTCGGTTTCCGCAGAAATTGGGGACATTCTGTATAAAGAAGTGGTGGACCGCAAATTCAAGGAATGGATCGAGAATTTGAAGAAGCAGG
>Ga0180732_1001331_pt1 | contig 15666 bp, 22 predicted proteins | sample KR11_01MetaG_FD_148674 | JGI IMG/M metagenome (GOLD analysis project Ga0180732, IMG submission 148674) | Groundwater microbial communities from the Olkiluoto Island deep subsurface site, Finland - KR11_0.1 MetaG | ecosystem: Environmental > Aquatic > Deep subsurface > Groundwater | place...
CCATAATTAAGAAAGGAGTATACACCCCCATGAATGTGCATGTAATAATTTGAACCAGCAACAGCATCAAAATCACATATGCTATTTTCTGTCATTTTACTGCATGTTTTTAAAAAATTCTTCCCAGTGCACCAAAAACTATCGCATCCTTTGTAAATATCTATATCCATTTGATAGTCTGACCTTAAATCATACCCTCCGGCAGGATCGAATATAAGTATACGCGCTGGTGCGCTCCTTGATACACTAAAAACCCACCAGTCATCTAACCCAATAGGAGCAAAGGAATTACTGTCCCAATTCCATGGAGGACTTGATACAGAGATTGTTCCTACCGGATCGCAGCAACTATTACCAGTACCTAATTTTGTGGATTTTGTTGAATCTATTTTGGTGACCAGATTTGTAATCGGATTGTTTACGCTTGTTTCTTTTTCATTTAATAATTCTTTAAAACTGGATGAGCTTGGAGAAGAAGATGATGATTGATTGGATGAACTTAATTTTTTAGAAGAGCTTGAACTGCTCGAACTTGAGCTTCCTGAATTTTTAGAATTTGATGTTTTTGTCTTTTCTGTTGATTTTGTTAAGATTATTGGTTTATTATTTTGTGTTTGAGTTTGTTCTTGCTGATTATTTATTAATTGTAAAGAAGATTGAGAGGAAGATGGTTGAGATGGTACTGATTCAGAAGATTTTGGTTTAAACAAATTTAAGAGAAAATTAAAAAATGAATTTTCCTGTTTAGCAGAGGTTGTAGGCAGAGATTTTAACTTAATTACATTTGAAGGAATAACCTCATTCGAAATAGCTGCAGAAACACAAGAAATTATTAACAAACCAACAATAAATGCTATCCAGAAAACTCTCAACTCTTTTTCAACATCTCTAACCATAGATTAAACACTAAAAAGGGTTTTATAAATTTAATCAATCTGAAAGATATTAAAAGATGGGCTTAGTTTTACTTACAAAGTATATCATTGCACTTATCTTTCTCACTCTTTTATTTTCAAATCCGGGTTTAATATCCCACAGCTTGCTGTGATAATCAAATTTGGAAAGACTGAAATTTTAATTAATTTCTTTATTTTTCTAAAACAGAGATTAGCTCATCCAAATTAACTTCCTCTGCCTTATTTATAACAAACTCCAGAGTATTAAAAAGTTTGTTATTTTTAACATCCCCGGAAAAAAACATTTCTTTGCCAAGAAGCTCTTGTTTTTTTGCTGCGAGGAAATTAGAATCCTCTAAATTACTTAGCCCTAAAGAAGAAATCCCTTCGTTAAACAAAACAGCCCTTATAGTCTCGGTCCCATCATCTAAAACAAGATTCATAAGAACTCTTTTCTCAGGGATTATCTTTCCATGAGTGGCACAGAGAGTATTCTCCCCTTCCCTGATTACTTTGCCTCTGCACTCAGGGCAAACCCCGAAAAATCTGGGCTCAAATATCTGAACAATAAACGCCCTTGTTTTTACATTGTCTGCTAATTTAAATTCAAGGATATTTTTTTCTCTTGAAACAATTTCTGACTTTACATCATTTACCGGTTCATTGCTTAATTTCATTTCAGAAAAGCTTCCCAAATGCAGTTCATTCTCCCTCATACTCGCATTTCCTATATCCACAACACTCCCGGCTAGCATCTGCCCTTTTTCAATTAAATCAATATGATTGGTGTCCCACAATACCACTTTAATATTAGCAGTTTCATCAGCAACGATTAAATTTGCGACTTTACCCTGCCTGCCGTTTTTATTAAACTCTCTTACTGGAAAAAGACTGATAACCTTGCCGAGAATGTTCACTCTCTTCATCCCTGGAAGAAGTTCATTAATTTTCAGCTTTTCATTGTCAAAATTAATCCCAAGTTCGGCCGCAATTATCTGTGCAGATCCTTCTCTGCTTATCAGCCCGGAAAGCTTTGCCCTCTTTGCTTCAACTCTTCTTTCAAGCTCCTCTTTTTCCACACCAGAAGCCCTGGAAATTTTTTCCAGGATTTTTTCATAATTGCCAGGAATCATAAAACATAAAATTATCCGGTATTTTTAAGTATTGCTGTGTTATTTTTTCATGATTAAAAAAGTTATTAACATACTTAAGAAAGATTTAAAAATGGACAATCGTTCATTATAATGGACAATTGTAACATAAAATGGACAAGATAATAGAATATTTGGTTAAAGATCCAGAAAGAGAGTTCCATATAAGAGAGATGGCTAAACTCCTTAAAAAATCTCCTACCACCATATCCAAAGAAGTAAAAAAATACGAGAAAAGAAGCATTTTAAAGTATGAAAAAAAACTAAATCATCTGTTATTCAAAGTTAATACAGAAAACCCAGAGTTTAAAAAATTAAAGACAGATTACAATCTTTCTTTGATAAACAAATCCGGAATAGTTGATTTTCTAAATAAAGAATTTAATTATCCTTCTGTAATTGTTTTATTTGGTTCTTTTGCAAAGGCAGAAAATAATAAGAACAGTGATATAGACATAATGATAATAACACCAAATAAAAAAGAAAGAGATTTATCCGAATTTGAAAGGAAAATAGGGCATAAAATACAGCTTCACCTCTATTCTAATAAAGAGATTAATATTATGAAAGAAAAAAACAAAGAATTGCTAAATAACCTTATTAATGGATTGATACTTTCTGGATATTGGGAGATTTTTAAATGAAATTTGAAGATTTTATAAGAAACGGGCAGGTAAAAAAGGTAAGCAAAGACATCTTTTTAATAAAATCTCTATACAAAAATACTTTAAATGATTTAAAATATCTTAACACTCAAAAAATAGATGTTCTTTCTGCAAGAAAGATACTCTCTAATTATTACGATTGCCTGAGGTCTATTTTAGAAGCAATTGCTTCTCTATTTGGATACAAAATCTATCAACACGAAGCTTTTGCATATTTCCTTAAGGAAAATGGAGAAGAATTAAATTCACTAAAATTTGATAGATTTAGAAAGATAAGAAATAAAATAAATTACTATGGTGAAGAAATCTCGGTTAAAGAATCAGAAGAAATAGTGAACGAGATAAAAGAGCTTATTAACGAGCTGATAGAGAAATACCTTAAGAAGGAATTTTAAACACAAATTCTACCCAGTTCCAGCAAATTTATAAATCCCCTTTTCAGTTTATCACTATGGGAATTGCAGCAGTAAAGATAAAATTAATGCCTACTTCTCCTAGTGTAAACCTTGAAAAGATAAAAGAACAAGCCAAAGAAATAATAGAAATCAACAAGGGAAAAAACCCTTCTTTCAGCGAAGAGCTCATTGCCTTCGGTTTAAAAGCAATTATAATTTTCTTTGCATGGCCAGAGGAAAAAGAGCTCGAGCTTCTGGAGAAAGAGCTTGGAGATATAGAAAATGTCCAGTCAGTCCAAGTAGTGGATATGAGACGGGCGATTGGATGATCTTTGGTAGATGGTATTTTTTATAATTACCTAAAAAAAATTCTTTTCAAAAATCTGAAAAAAGGATTAATCACCACAAAGAATAACAAAAATACCGCTAAAATCAGCAATAAATTAAAACTTGCAAGCCAATGGGTATAATTCTTAATTGAATAAACTGCAATTGCAGAAATAATTAGGGAGATAACGGTTATACTGGGGGTATTTTCACCTAGCCGGGTTTTTTTAAGAGAAGAGAAAACAATTGCAAAAATCAATAGAAAAAAAGCAATGAGAACCACTAAGGGGCTTTGATAGAAATCTTCAAAACTATAATTAAAATAATCAAATAAGCTCATTTTTTCAATTCCTCTGCTACTTTATGCAGCATTTTCCTGTCCAATTTTTCTTTTTCTTTCTCGCTTTTTTCTCTGAATATTTTGGTAATTTTTGCAGATGCTTGGTTTATTCTGCATAGGAGAATGAACAGAATGAACAGAATAAAAAACCATACCCCGCTCCAAATTCCTTCTTTATAGAATATTAATCTAAGCATGGATTCTGAAATCATTTTATAAATGCCAAATTGTGCCAAAATAATTGCCATTATCAATCCCAGAGTTATTGAAACGGCCTGGCTGAAAGCCGAATAATTTTTTAGTATCACGCCTATATTATAAAAAAAGAAAACCCATAATATCACTGCAAATAAGAGATTTAAAGATAAGTCGTAATCCTGTCCGAATAGTGCCACAAAAATAAAATTAACCTGTTTGAACAGGCCGTCAATAGAGAATACAATCTTATTCTGAAGCAGAATTATTTTCCATTCCTTGCCAAGATAATCCCATTTAGTTTCCTTAATGCCTTCAATCTTGCCCTGAATATCTTCAAGATTCTCCGCCCCCTTGTCAATACCCTGCTCTAAATTACCAAGAGTATCGGCATTATCAACAGCGACATAACCCTGAATAGATTTCTCTATATGATTAGAATTAATACTGGAGTTAATGTTATACACAGCTAAAGAAACCAAGATAACTAATGCCAAAAAGATAACTGCAAAAAGCAATGATTTAACCATTTTTGTTTTTCTATCTCTTTTATTCCCCCCCTTATTCTTAATAACTCTTTTTTTTCTCATGATATACCAAAGAAATCAATGTTTAAAAGATTTGTCAAACCAGCTATAAAAATCTATTTTTAACTTTTAAATGCCTTTGCTGCCTTTTTAAAACTCTTAATTGCTCCAGAAACCTCGTTTGCACCTTTCTCCATAGTAGCCGCATCTTTTAAATGCCTCAATTGTGCCCCCAAAAAAACATTCAAAACTAAAAAGATAATAAATGGAACAATAATTCCAACTGCAACAGACAAAACTCCTATTCCTGAAGCTAATCCGAATGCCCACACAGCAATATACATTACTAATTTTAAATTAGCTGCAATTATTGCTAAAACACCTGCAATAACCCAAGCTACTGAATTTGAAAATGCCCCAAAATTATTAAAAATATCTCCAAAAGTCACAAACAGCATAATGAAAATTCCAAGAATGATTATAAACGAACTGATTGCACCTACTTGTTCAATTAAAAAAGTTGGAATTCCACCAATAAAATACGATAGAAAATTAAGATTAGCATTACCTAAAACATCTCCTGCCTGCTGGAACACCCCGGCTCTGGCAGTAACAGAAGTAGAACTACCAAATGATTTGGTTAAAGCAGTTATTCCCCAAATCAGTAAAGCCAGCCCTATAATTGTTCCCAGAATTATTAAAACCGCTTTTCTAGATGTCTGCCCTCTTCTTCCTCTAATCATTTTAAAATTAAGTTTTTAGCATTTATAAATATTTATCTTCTTCTATACCCCACAATCTTATTTTTGTGGTATATCGGAACTTCAGCTCCTGCTTTATTTCCTGGAAATTTCAGCATAAAAATAATCCCTATAAATATTAAAATTCCTCCGACACTCATCAATTGCAGATTGGTTATTTGTTGAGGGAGAGAAAAAGGAATTAACTTTTTTATCGGTTCCACAGTCATAGCCATCGCTAAAAGCCCGAGAATTACAAAGACATAACTTATCACCTTAGCCATATTAATCAACCTTTTATAAGATACATAAGAATTTCCGATATATAAAGTTTTTTATACCCTTGTTTTTTACTTTAATTATGCTATCACCTGAACAGGCAGAGCAGATAAAAAGCCAGATAATTGCCCAAATAGAACAGAACTTTCCGCAGGATAAAAAAAATGATGCCAAAAGCCAAATAATGGCTATGAATGATGAAGAGCTGGAAGTATTTCTTAAAAGAAATAGCTTGATTCAAGGCACAGAAGATACTGTTCAAAACCAGGAGTGTGTTTTCTGCTCAATAATCAAGGGGGATACTTCTTCCTATAAAATAGATGAAAATCAGGATGCAATAGCGGTTTTAGAAATAAATCCAATAAGCAAGGGCCACAGCTTGATAATTCCAAAAGAGCACATATCTTCTGCAGATGAATTGCCTTCTGAAGCTTTCAACCTTGCAAAACAAGTTGCAAAAAGAATAAAATCAAAATTTAATCCAAAAGATGTTGTTATCTCATCAACAAAAGCATTCAACCATATCATAATTAATCTTCTTCCTATATATGAACAGGAGCATCTTGGCTCTCAAAGAACAAAAGAAAATACAGAAACGCTCGAGAAAATTCAAAAAGAGATAGAAAAAATTCCCGAGCCAAAGAAACCAGAAATAATTGAAAAAGAAAAGCCGAGAGAATTAGAAGGAAAAATACGGCTGCCAAGAAGGATTCCTTAATTCTGTATCAATTATCTTTGATTTTCAGTGTTAAGTATTACACATCAATAACATTCTTCAACATAATTTGTATCTTTTGTCAGCATTATAGCTATAATCACCCTTTTATTATGCATAATAAATCACGAATCTATAGTAAGAGACTTTAGACTTTTCCCATTTTGTTTCTTGCTATATTCGAGAGAACAAAAAGCAACAAGGAGATATTTTGGTCTCTCGTTATAATTAATAAATAACCTCCCATCAGCAAAAAACTACAAAAAACCAAATCCTCCAAAATAGCCGATAATTAACACTAAAAAAGCAATCAAAAATACAGGCACAAAGGGAATTCCCTGCCTTATTAAAACCTGCTTATATCTTCTTCTAAGTTTTCTTATTTCATCTTTTGTAAGCCCTTCCCAGTCTGCTTTTATCTTTTCCCTTCCTACAATTAAATCTTTGTAAAGCCAGTCTCCTTCGATTAATTCACTGACTTTTATTTTTTTAATCATGCAAGACTCATCAACTGCCTTTGCATATAAATAGAAATAAGGGAAGATAAAAATCACCGCCCCTAAAAAGAAGAGTATTGCCTGAAAAAAACCCGCAAACATAATCACTAATCCAAAAGCCATAATCAGCAGGAACAGATTTTTATTTTTCAAACTTATCTTATAAAACTCTTTTTTAAATTCTTTTTTATGTTTTAAAGCAAGAGCCACGCTCCAAACCAATCCATAAAAAGCTCCGCTAATCAGGAATATCAGCAAAAAGACAGCAAAAATTTTAAGATTAATAAAAGAACTTTCAGAAAAAGATATTATTGGCCCAAGGCTAATAAACAGCTTGGCATCCCCTCCTGCAAACAATCTTCCATAATAAAACAAATTCCCCAAAACAAAGAATATTCCCAAGCCAATAAGCCCTTCATATAAAAAAGCAAAACCCTTATCACTAAACAAACTGTAAAAAAACCTAAAACCCAGAGCAAATGCTATCAAAGAAAAACTAATCCAGTTTGCAACTTCTCTTTTTTTCAAATCCTGAATAGTTGCAGCTGCAATCCAGATTAATCCGAGCATAGCCAGAAAAATCACCACCATCATAAATGATTAAGAAAAAATATGTTTATTAAGGTTATGAAACCATGTAAGCATTATTAGTTAATACTTAAAAATTATCAACTTTATTAATAAACATCTATTCTCAAATACCAAAACAATATAATAAACCCCAACCGCAGGCTCTTGCTTAACAACCATTTCTCACATCATAAAAGTTAATTTAAGCTATATGCTTTCCAGAACAACAGATTTTTATAGATAACCCTTCTTCCTCTGTTATGGAATATAATCAAGAAAAGAAAAAAATTACATGCAAAAGAGAGCTAAGTGAATTGGACAGGTTTGCACTGGATTTTTTAGGGATAATAGAAAGATTTACTGATTATGTCGTGATTTCGGGTTATGTCTCTATTTTATTAGGGAGATCCAGAGTTACAGAAGATATAGACATATTTATTAAAAAGATTACAAAAGAACAATTCTCAAATATGTATAATGCCCTAAAAGAAGCAGGGTTTTGGTGTATAAATGCAGAAAAAGAAGATGAAATTTTTAGCTATCTTGAAGAAGGATTGGCTGTAAGATTTTCTTATGAAAAAACAGCTATCCCTAATTTCGAGCTTAAATTCCCTAAAGATAAGCTTGATGAAGAGGTTTTTAGCGATTTTATCATAGTAGAATTGCCAAAAGGAAGTATTAAAATATCTTCATTAGAAAGGCATATTGCTTTTAAGAAATATTACTTAAAATCAGACAAAGATAAAGAAGATGCAAAGCACATTGAAGAGGTTTTTAGCAGTAAAATTGATTATAATAAAATTAATAAGCTAAAAGAACTTATTAAGAATAGGAACAAAAATGCAGGAAAATAAAAGAGTTTTTATGAAGCCGGGGAAAAACAATAAAGAAGACAGGATTAATTTTGTTAAATTCTGGGCAAAATATGTAAGAACCCATGAGGATGAAGAATGGAGCAGACAGCAGAACATGCTTATAAATTCTCAGATAAAACCAAGGGTTTCAATTAAGGAGAAGGCAGAGAATTGATTATGCTAAGCACATCAAACAGAAGTAAAAAGTTGTTAATTAAACCAAGAGGATATATTATAGCGTTATGTCAAGAACCATACAATAAATTGTATGGCGTGTTCTGGTTCTTGAGCATGCTCAAGAATTGTTTTTATTCTCTCGCGAACTAAAGTAGGGAGTTTTCATAAAAAACAATTCTTAACATATAAAAAACCTAACAGATATAGTCTTATCATTTATTAGATGTCAAGAACCATACAATAAATTGTATGGCGTGTTCTGGTTCTGGAGCACCTCAAAAATTGTTTTTTCTTTCCCATGAGTTAAAACAGAGGGTTTACGAAAAAAACAATTTTTAATGTATTAACTAATTATCCCCATTTAATCATTAATGAGATTAATTAAATCAGCTAAATCTAATTATTATTTTAAAACAATTAACTAATCATAATCCGCCCTTTAATTTCTTATTGATAAATTCTCTACTTATTATGTATTGACTAATTATATAACCCTCTTTTAACCAATTAAAGTAGCTAAACATCAATTATAAACCGACTATTTGATTTGGCATAATAGCTATTGATTTTGTGTTTAATCTTTTTCTATGATTCAAGCCCTTGCCCCCACATTCACCGCCCTTCCCATGCCGCCATGCTTGTAAGGGTGTTTCTTCTTCTCCTTTCTCTTGTTCTTCCTTTTATTCCTCTTGTCATTAAAGCCGTATTCATCTGCCATGATTATGGGTAGAAGCAACAATTGTTTAAAAAAGTTTGCAGATTGTTAAGTAAACGTCAAAACCTAACATTTGCTCTCCATTTAACGATGTCGGAATTCATTTTATTATTAATCAAAAAGTCCTTGAGTCTGGTTTTGGACTTTTGGATGCTCCAAATTGAAAACTGCCTAACATTAACTTCATCTTAAATAATACAATTTTCAATTATGGACATAATAAAAATCGGCGAGATTGGCGAGCAAGAGAAGTCAATAGAACAGAAATTATTAAGCTGAAAGTATTCTATATGAAACCGATGTTATGATTTATAGTTTGTTTAACATGAATAAAAGATTTAGATAAATTTTGGGATAGGTACAGCAAGAATTAAGCAGGTGAGATACTTCCCTCTCCTTCTGCACAAGTATGACTTTTTGTTTCTGTTCCCGCTTTATACTTAACAATATCACCCGCCTTTTTACAACTTGCTTTAGCTGCAGCTTCAGTATTATAAGGTGTGTCCTCACAACTCTTCCCATCCACCAAGATTTTTTCAGAAAGCTTCATGTTATCGCAGAATGCAGCAAAATCTTGTTTATCCACAATTCCGGTGCAATCATCAATTTTTGTCTCTAATGTAGCTTTGGTTTCTAAATATTTGCATGTAGCATATTGTTTCAAACCATCAATTTCTACTTTCTTAGGAACATTACAATAATCATCTATCTGTCCTCCTTGTGCAAACAAATTGCATGTTGAAACAGCAACACCTAGTTTAGGGAAACTTCCGAATAAATCTCCAATAGGCCCAAAAAAGCCAGTCATTACTAGTATAACTAAAACTAAGAGAATAGCAGCAATAACAACAGCAATAATAGTACCCCACTCGCCACCTGCCTGCCCTCTTCTATTCATCCTCTTTATCATATTCTTAATAATTACTTTTATCTTTTTAAATGTTTTCTTGAGTTGTCAAGAACCATACACTGAAGTGTATGGCGTGTTCTGGTTCTTGAGCACCTCAAAAATTGTTTTTTCTTTCCCATGAGTTAAAACAGAGGGTTTACGAAAAAAACAATTTTTAATGTATTAAAACGCAAATGCCATAGAGATTACTGGCTTATAAGCAACTTCTAGTTTTGGTGAAAGGGCATAAAATTCTGCCTCTTTCAAAGTTAGTTTTATTTTTCTATTTTCCAAACTAACCTCAAATTTATTCTCTTCAATTTGGCTTTTCAACTCCTCTGAAATGCCAGAAATCTTAATTTCTGACTTAAACTCCTCGCTAAATTTGGTTTTTATATACTCATCAGTTGGCTTATCAAACAATTCATATGCCTCTTTAATTACTTTCGTAGCTGCTTTTTCTCCAGCTTCCCCAAGATAAAATTTTGCTTCTCCTTCTTCAAGATAGACGCTGTTTACCACATTTGCATCCACAATATTCGCCTCAATTTTCCGTGAGTTAGTTAAAAAAACAAAAATACTTATGATAGTTGTGATAAAAACTAACAAAACAAGAATAGTAACTGCAATATCCCCTCTTTTGTTTCTGTTAAATTTATTTATTATCATTTTAATTAGCACATATGGCAATTTTTTTATTATCTAAACCAATATAAGAGAAAGCAGCACTTTCATCGAAAGGATCACAATAAGTCCCACCAGAACCCGCCCCGGAAGAAGACTCTGCTGAATAATCACTATTTTCTGAATAATAATACTGGTCTATTTTATCTTCGGGGTTATATACCCTAATCCATGTCCTATAATAACCCGACGCAGGTAGGGGGAAATTTATATCAATAAATGTTTTTGCAACTTCCTTAAACTTATCTACTTTCTCTTCTTTATTTTCATTTAAATTTCCAGATATCAATTTCTTAACATCTATCTTTTCTCCATTAAACTCCACAGGAGTATTAAGAAAAACAAAAAGCGCTCTCTGGAATTCCAGACTAACTATCCCCCCGCTTTCTTCAGTCTGAATTTTATTTCCGCTCCAGAGCATAATTTTTCCTTTAGCCAAAAAAGTAACCATAGAGATATACATGATTAGAACAAAAAATATGATAAAAAACCCAGCCATCCATGTGATAGTCGATGCTATCTGCGCTTTTTTACATCTTATTTTTAATCTTTTTATCATTCTAATTTAACACTCGCTATTTTTTCTCCTATTTGATTTGAACCAGCCAGAATTTCCATAGTTCCTTTCTCAACCTTCCCATTTTTATAAAAAAGAATCGGCTCTTTTCTAGGAACACATTTTGGATAATGCTCTCCTAAATTGCATTCAGTCTCAAAACTTCCTCCCACTTTACTGGAGATTTCTTTTTCTTTGTTTCCAGAAGAATCAAAAATAGTCACTCTAAAATAAAAATATCCCTTATCAAAAATTTCTCTGCTTAACCCGCATTTAGCAAAAATTTTATCGCTGTCATCAAAGAGCCCTAAATCTACAAAACCCCCTTCATTAAGGCAGTTAGCAAGCTTATCATAGATAATTTCTGCTTCTGCATTTCTCGAATCAAAATCTGCAGAATAAAATAATAACACCCCACCAACTACTGCTATTCCAACTAAACCAAGTATAAAAAACCACCAAATAGATAAAATTTTTTCCCCTCCTTTTTTGTTCATCATTCTCCTTTCTCCAGTTCTTTTAATTGGATATCAATATTATTTAATTCCTTAACTCTTTGCGCAACTTCATCAACATAATAATCTTGTGAAACAATCGGTTTCCCATTTTTATCTTTTCCACAACCCCATCCATTATACCCTCTTACAGCAGCATCCATTCCATAATAAGTTTTTTCTCTATATTCAGGAGTGCAAGCACCTGAAAATTTCTTCCCATTTTTATCCAAATTATACTTTTCTCTTAAAATTCTTGCCCCTGTTTCAATATTTAACTCAGTATCACTTACTAATTGGTTTTTACATTTTTCTTTATCTAGAATCAGTCCATACTCCCCGCAATGCATAAGATTTATCTGCATCAATCCCCAAGAACTGCTTGAACCTGCATTATTCTCGCATTTAGATTCCTGCATCATAATAGAGAGCAGTAAAATAGGGTCTTCACCATATTTTTTTGAAGCATCTATAATATAGTTTGCATAATCTCTGCATTTATCCCCGCAATTGCACATCCTCTCACTTACTGCATTTTCTTTTGCATATTCCATAACACTTAAAATCTGGCTGTAATCCCTGCTTATTGTTTTTCCCTTTAAACCAGATTTTTCAGGATACCATTCTCCTTCCCCGACTTTTATTTCAAACGAATTGTCATTCCATCTTGTAGAAACATCATAACCAGAAAAATAATTCATTTTATACCCCCCTTTTCCAGAAAGCTTGACAATTACAGAACGCTCCTCGCTATTAACCATAACAATGTTTTCTTTTTCTTGTTTATTTTCCCCAGCAATCTCCAACCCTTTGTCAAAATTAATAAGCATTGTCATTTCCGGCTTTGCATTGTCAATAAGCAGCGCAATTTGCTTTGCATACACCTGCTCATAAACCAAAACCCCTATGGAAGATTGATAAATAAAATACCATAAACTACCAAAAAAGATTAAATTAAGAATAATAAATATAATAACCGGAAAAATAATATCTTCTGCTCTTTTGTCTCTCAGCAGTCCTGCCCTCTTTTTCATACCCCCAAAAAGCCAAAACAAGATTATAAATTTAACTAAGAATTAAAAAATTAAGGGGCATTTTCAAAACTATTGCAGTTTAGTGCTGTCAAACTTTTTTGGTCATAAGGAAAAATACTTGGGGGGGATTGTTTAAAATTTCCATTACCACTATGGCTATACCAATAAACTGCACTAGTAGATACAACAGTCGTTGTTACCCCTACTTTAATAATTAGAATTCCTATTGGACTTAGCACACCAGTACCAGTAAGTGCTACTCCCCCAACAGTTAATCCAATTCCTGCTAATGCCGCTCCAAATGTTAAAGATTTTCCAAACCAAGTAGTACCTGGCTGAATTTGAGATACAATTGCATAACCATCCTCATAATTAGTATTCATTTTCCAATTTTCCAAAGTTAATTCACTTAACTCGTCTTCTTGCTTCACTTTTTCAAAATGATCTTGAACAACTTGTTCGCTCGTAACTCCGGGGTAAAGATACTCTAGATAACTTTTTCCATCAGGAGTTTTCTTTTTTAGCAGATAATCATAAAATTCCTTATAAGTAATGCTATCAACTTGTTTTTGCGTTTCTTTATCAAATTCAAATCTAGAACAGATAATACAATAATTTTCCGTAAAGGTTGTTTTTGGCATAAATGCCAATTTTCCTTCTCCGAGCATTGAATGACAGTCATACATAGCATTTGCAATTGTTTCTAAAATCTGTTCTTTAGCTTTTTGATTATCCTTGTTTAAATCTACTTGATTAACAACACTTTCTTTTGTAGGAATCATACCTTCACAATTCTCTCCAAAACAGATTTTCTCTGTTTTACATTTTAATGGGATTATGTTTCTACCTGGCTCAAAAGGCCCAAGATTAAAAGTGCTTCTAAAAAGAACAGATTCGTGGCAAGTCTCTTGGTCTATCTTGCCGGTAGGATTTAACTGATACCAAAACCAGAGAATAATTACAAATCCAATTATCAGAAGTATTATCGTTACTAGCATTGTTGAACTCATCTCACCTTTTTTGTTTAATTGTTTGTCCATTTTAACTAGTCAAAGTTTTAATTAAAAAATACCCCCCTACAATTACTATAATCGCTGCTAAAATCCACAATACCTTTTCCATAAACTCTTCCATAACTGCTTTTTTATTTATCATTTTTATCATTTTAGCTTCACAGAGATTTTTATTTGATTATTGCTTTTCTCTACTGATAATTCAACCGGGACAGCTTTTAGATATAAACAACTTGGTTGGCTAATTTGGATAGATGATGGAACCGGGGTAAGCACAGGATAATTCTCATTACAACTTGGTTCAAAAGTTATTTCATTAACAACAACACAAACCCCTACTTGCTCTTCACAAGGAGATACGCTAAATTCCTGGCAAAAACAAATTTTTTTATCATTTTTAAAATATTCAAGATACCAATCCTTTGGTCCTGTAATCATAAGAGTGTCCTCTTTTTTAATCTCACTCAAACCCCCAATTTTTAAATTAATCTGGTTAAGAGAATCCTGCGCTTGTTTTAATTGATTCTTATGAGTAAAAACTCCAGTCAAACTCATAAAAAGATAAACCAGCAAAACAATGCATATTACAGCCATTAGTATTTTCAAAGTTTCAGGCATAAGTATTGCTTTTTTATTATTCATTTTTTACCTCCTCCATACAAAGATAAATCTCATTAGAACAATATCTTGAACCATCTAACTTGCTTAATAAATTAGCAATCGGTAAACCTTTTTTAACTTCCCTATAAAGTTGACTATTTTGATTCTCAAGTAAGGGATTAAGTTCAACAACACTGTTTTTAATGGTTCCAATTACATCCTCCAAATCAAAAAGCCCCATATCAACCACAATTTTTTTATTATTAATATCTCCTGAAATATACAAATCAGATTCGATTAGTTCTTCCTCTTTACAATTACTCTTTTCACAAAAATAAATCCGATTTTCTTTAACCTTTGCAATTTTAACTAGATTATCCCCCCCGCTTGTAGCACTACTCTCACTGCCAACGCTTCCTTCTTCTTTTACAACTTCAGTTCCTTCTCCTGCCCCTCCAGCACTTTCGCTTCCCGGAACCTTATAACTTGGCAGATTTCTTATCCAGTTCAAAATATCTGCCTTAAACAAAAATATCGCAACGCTTGCAACAACAAGAATAACTATAATCCAGATTACAAGCTTATCAGTTGCAATACTCTGTCCTCTTCTATCTATTTTTTTCAGTTTCATCTTCCAAACCTGAACAAGCTTTTTACATAAGTTATGGCATCTATTCCTTTGCCCTTAAGAATAAAATAAGCACCTATCATTATAGCAAGAGCAATAATAGCAAGAATCCACCATCCCATCATCTCGCTTTCCATCCCTCTTTTTCCTACCATCCCTAAAAAAAAGAAAACATATTAATAAACTTAACCCCCAATCCCCCCTAGAACAACAGATGCCAGTGTATACAAAGAAAGAAGCGCAATAAGAGCAGTTATAAAATATAAAGTAATTCCTGCTGTGAGGTTTTTCCCTGTCTTGTTGGTTTTCTCAAGCTTGTCTTCTCCTGAATCAACAGTAACAAGAGTGCTTGTTAATATGAAAATCACTTGTATTATATAAATCCCTATAATTATTTGCAGATAATAAGGAGGAATCATTAATGTTTTCTCAAAAATTTGCGTCAATCCTGCTACATTTTGCCCGAGTAATTCTGTTCCCTGCCCGCTTAATTGAGCCAAGTCTAATTTGCTTAATATAGCAGTAATCATTGCTGCCAAGCCGACAATTACTCCAGAAAGCAAAGGAGCCAAGAAAGTCATATTGCTTTTCATGTCAGAAACGACTTCAGCAAGCATGTCTCTCAGCCTCTCATTAATTTTATCTATATTCTTCAGGTACTCAGAGATAGACATAAGGCTTACTGCTGCTATTTTAAGCCCTTTTTTCGAAGACTCAATAAGAAT
>Ga0180732_1001332_pt1 | contig 15659 bp, 20 predicted proteins | sample KR11_01MetaG_FD_148674 | JGI IMG/M metagenome (GOLD analysis project Ga0180732, IMG submission 148674) | Groundwater microbial communities from the Olkiluoto Island deep subsurface site, Finland - KR11_0.1 MetaG | ecosystem: Environmental > Aquatic > Deep subsurface > Groundwater | place...
GTTCAACTTTTTCAGATGGAAAAAATTGATGTATATTCTCCCAATTATACACATTCCGTACCATGATATGTAAATATATAAATAATAACTAATAAAGCTTTACCCCAAGATGTTACTGGACACTAACCCTAATATTTATATAATTTTATATAAAATAAACAGTGGAAAAGAAAAAATCGGGGTAGGTCTGACATGTAATACCATTGATAGTGTCGAAAAAATGCGAAACATTCTTGATAGTTATCATAATCCTGAAAGAGAAAGTTTGCTTTCGGCTCTGAAGAAACTTGATAAAACATTCACAGCCTCTGTAAGTAGTAAGATAAAAGAAAATCATTTTGCACAATCTCCAGACTATGAACGAAAATTGGAAATTAAATCTAATCAAATTGATGACAAAATTATAAAAAATATTTTTCAAATTACTGATGAAATAAGGAAAAGAGGTATCAAGCTCATGGAATCGCGTGGAACATCTCATCCTATCGAAGCACCAACATTTGAATTGGCTTATTGTGAATTTCAAATGAATGAAGATATTTATCGAAAAAAATTGCAGGAATTGAAGCCAGTATTTGAAACATGCCTTCATGTAAAAAGAAGTGGGGAGCTTGAAAGAGAAAAGAAGAAAATTGAAGATTCACAAATTATTTTAAAATGCAAAAAATGTGGTAAAACGGTTACTGAAGATGAATATGTTAAGAACAAATTCTGCCCGAAATGTAAAAGTCTAATAATGAGATTTAAGAAAAAATATGCTTAAATGAAACTTAGAAGACATCACATCTGAGGATGGATATTTTGAAAAATTCCTTCAACCGCTCAATCTTCTCCTGAATCTCATCAACTGCTATCTTCTGCTGTCTCTCAAGCTGGGCGATTATATCATTAAAGCCGACTTTAAGCTAGTGTCCTGTCAAGGCTAAATTGTCAAATGATATCGAGATAATTATAGTTTTCCGCAAATCAAAAAAAAACGTGATCTATTGTTATGGACGCGGCGCAATTGCGTGCATGCAGGAATTACTATGTTCAGCTTTTGAAAAAATTAGCCGCAGATGAACGCAGATAAACGCAGATTTAATGCTACGGGTTTTGAAAAATAACAACACCAAAACCATATAATCCCACGCGCCGAATCGTTCCCGAAGCAAACACATATGAGAAACATAAATACAGGAAGAACGCTAAATCCCACGAACCGATAAGATGCGCTGGATTTGATGCTACAAATCTGCGTTCATCTGCGTTTATCTGCGGTTCGTTTTCTTCATACCCCATAACAATCAACAGAATCTTTTTCCTGAACTACCATTGTATTTTCTCCAGGAAACACAAATCTTCATTTTTCAGAAGTTTGGCGGAAGACTATAGATCAATTTATCTCGATTATTTGTTGCTAATTGACACTTGACAAATCTTCTTCAAAAACTTGGTGAACTGTGTCTTGCCATTTGCTGAAATCGGCATTGAATGGGGCTCCATAAAATTGCCAATAGACATCGATTCTATGTGGGGCTATATTCCCATTATCAGTATCTTTGATAAAATCTTTTTCTGACCCCATTTTGACATGATAATATGGATTTTTAACAATTCCTACGTACACCTTATAGTGATTATATAATAATATCACATCTTCTTTATCAATTACATTAGCAAAGTCTAAAATCTGTTGTTTCTTCTTTAGTTTGTTCTTTCTATCCAGAATTCTAATTAATTCATCTTCTGATAGCTTTTTAATATTGGGTATGTAACCAGAACCAATAGCAACAAAATTTTTAGGCAGAGCGTATTCTTTTATATATCTTTCTTTATTTTTTATTGTGTTATTATCCCATAATCCAGGCCAAGAACCTATTTTCCATATATTCACCATTTCTATCACCTTTTAATTAGCTATCGTGGAATATAGAGATATGTATGCTTTTTTTCATGTTTATATTTTTCTTTTCAATATTTTAAAATGTTTAATACATTGCAGTCACTCTACCAAATGCCATAGTTCGGCTCTGCAATGTCTCCATGCTGACTTCTCAAATGTGTAATGTGTAATGTTAAATATTTGAATCTCTTGCACTTTCGAATATTTCACTTACATCAATTATTCGTAATGATCTGCCCCTATCAATGAAAAACTTTTTAGCGTGTGCAATGATGAGACTAATATAGGAACAACTTGATTAGGCATTTAGTTTATACAGCATATTAACTTTTTCTATATTTTATTGATATTTAATTATAAATAAAATTGAAATAAGTAATATATGGTTTAGCATACTGAAAAATTATTATAACTTATTAAATTTTAATATAATAAAAAGATTCCGTGCACATCCGTGTCATCCGCGCAATCCGTGTCCTATCACTCGATTTTCCCCTTCACACCAGCACTTTCTCCATTATCCCCAGCGCCTTCCTCAAATTCGCCTCAGATGTAGAATAAGATATCCTTATGTGCCCCTTCCCATTCATCCCAAAAGCAGAGCCCGGAGTAACAATGACGCCGTTCTTCAATAACTTCTGCGGTGCCTCCTCATCCTCAACTTGGGGGAAAGCATAGAAAGCCCCCTGCGGTTTGACGCATTTGATACCCATCGAGCTGAATCCTTCCATCAATATATCCCTTCTCGCCCTGAAGCTCTCGCGCATCTCGCGCACGCAGTCCTGCGGTCCTTCGATCGCAGCAAGCGCGGCTTTCTGGGCGATAGAGCAGGCGCATGCCTGGATGTACTGGTGCACCTTGAGCATCTGCTCTACATAATCCTTGCGCGCCGCTGCATAACCGATGCGCCAGCCTGTCATGGCATAAGTCTTTGAAACTGCATTGATCGTAATTACGTTATCAGTGAACTGCGCGGGACTGACATGCTCGCCCTCGTAGATGAAATGTTCATAGACCTCATCAGAAATTATCGTAATATCGTTCTCCTCTGCAAGTTCAGCCAGACCTTTTATTTCCTCTCTGGTCTGCACTGTTCCTGTAGGATTCGAAGGTGAATTTATGATAATAGCGCGGGTTTTCGGGGTAATGCGCTCATTCACCGCATCCGTGGCAAGTGTCAGCTTTTCACCCAGCGGCACGCCCACGACCTTTCCCCCTGCCAGCTTTGTCAGGGCAGAATACGATAAAAAACCAGGGTCTGGCACCAGAACTTCATCCCCGTTATCCACCAGAGCCTGCAGCGCGAGATGAAGCGCCTCAGAAGCGCCGGCTGTGACGATAATTTCATCAGGTTCAACAGTAAAATCATTGTCCCGTTTGAATTTTCTGCAGAGAGCTTCCCTCAGTTCCGAAATCCCGAGGTTCGCAGTATATCCTGTGAATCCTTTATTGATAGCATCGACAGCCGCTCTCTTGATGTGCTCCGGCGTATCGAAATCCGGCTGACCAAGTCCAAGGTTTATGGCATTCGGTCCCGCTCCTTCGAACATCTTCCTGATACCTGAGATGTCAAGCCCCTTTACCCTCCGGGAGAACATGATCCTCACTCAAATACAGTGTGTCGTTTTTTCAATTCTGCTTCACTTGCGCCTGTCTTTACCATCAGTTCAGAAATGATCGCGTCCATAAATACCAGCGCCGATATCTCAAACACGGTTCCAAGAGGCACAAGCTGGGTGTACCCGATCATTCGCCGTTCCTGGTAATCCTCATAATCTATATCTTCTTTGGGTCTTCCGGGAATAATAACCACCACATCAGATATCCTCCCGAGCGTAGAGTCCTTATTAGAAGTTATGGTCGCAAGTTTTGACCCGAGCTTTTTTGAAATAGAACCAAGATTTGCTATTGACGTAGTTTCTCCTGAGCCCGAAACCGCGATGACAAGATCATCAGCCTGCACAGCAGGGGCAGTTGTTTCACCCACAACATGAACCGAAAATCCCATATGCATAAGCCTCATTGCAAAAGCCGTTGCTGTTAAACCTGACCTTCCCGCCCCCATGAGAAATATCTTTTTTGCCCCAAGAATACTGTCCACAAGAGCTGAAGCCGAATCAGTATCAAGCCTGGAGGCAACTTTCTTTATATGTTCTGCAATAAAATTCATCGATGCTCTGGTTGCTTCAATTTTTTTCTTTTCGCCGTTCATTTATCCTCTTTTCTCTTCTGCAGCTTTATATTCTATCCGCTTGATCTTGACTTCATCGAGTTTTCTTAACTCATTATATACATGGACTATCATACCAGGACTTCCATCCCAGTGAAGAGTGAGTTTCACGCCTTTTTCCTTAAGCTGTTCGATTATCGATCTCACGAAATGGTCTAAAGCGAATTTCTTCGAGAACGACAGCTTGAATACCGCCCTGTAACCTCCCTTGGTTTTTGAATACGAGATCAATGTGTAACCCAGACTCTCATATGTCGGTATTGTATCGTAATTGCATATTATTTCCAGCTCATGGCTTACCGACGAATCAACATAGGATATACCGAAAAAGACCTGCCGTATCAATGGTTCGCTAACCTGTCTGCCGAACCACAGGTTGATCTTTCCCTGGGTGCAGGAAACGTTAATATCATCGGATCCCATTTCTACAAGGATTATTTCTCTCCCATCCGTGAGAAAACCTGCAAGTTCTTTTGCATACATGGTTTCGGTCATAAGCTTCAAATCCACTTCTAGTATCTCAGGGGATATAACTTTTTTGAAATGAGAAACGATTTACTTTTTACATGAGATTCTTGCGATCGCGTCTTTTTATAAGAAACACTCCAGCAGCCGCGGTGAGGAGCCCCGCAGGCACTCCGAGGACCAGTGAACCAGCGAGAATTATTCCACCAAAGAGGAATCCCGCAGTCGAAGGGAATTTTAATATAATGATAATTAGAGGTAATGGAAGAACGAGCAGTTGGGCTCCGAGTCCTATAAAGCTCCAGCCCAGGATCTTCTTTTGCCCATCGAGCCGGTTCAATCTTTGCCAGATAAGAGGGAACACCACAATGAGAGAAAGGAGAAATATGATATATGGGTCAACCTGAAATGGCAGGAACATTGTCAAAAGGACAAGGATTATGACTATACCCATGGTAAGGGCAAAACCGCATGCGCCAGCAGTGACCGTCTTTTTTGAGATATTCATGTTCCTAATCTTTCTTTAAATGGACATCCATCTGGTTAAAAGGTATCTCTATGCCTTCTTCTTTGAACCGTTTGAACATCTCCCTGAGTATCCTGTCGATGACAGGATGCCTGTCTTTATTTTTGTGTACCTGGGTTTTATTGAACTGATGGGGTGAAATATCTTTCTATGAACAAGGAAATTATTTCAAGTATAGAAAACGAAAAAAGGCGTGCGTGTGGCTCTCAGGGATGAAGCGAATAAATTTTCAGACCTGATGAACAAATGGATGATGCGACTGGGGAAGCTTTCGCATGAGGAAGAGGATGAGCTGGGCGCGCAGTTGCTTGAGATGGATGAAAGATATCTTTTGATACAGGATGTTTTGATGAAAAGGGCTTCGAATTTTGAAAAGTCTGCAATTTCAAAATGTATTAAATGCGGGGAGTTCGTGCCTGAAAGCCTTGTTGTGAGAAATGATGACGGAGTTCATTGCAGGGCATGCGAAGGTACTGCTTATTATGAATTGCAGCGGGCGTAACGCCGATGAACTTGGATTTGTTGCTAAGCATCTGCATTTAACTCGTCTTAAGTGGTTCCAAGTATATTTTCCAGGGAATCAACAAGCAGAGGAAGATCATTTTTTACAGTTTCCCACACAATCCAGATATCGATATCATCATATTCATGTATCATAACATTGCGCATACTAATTAGATCACTCCAAGGGATCTCCGGATATGCAGCCTGTGTTTCTTCTGAGATCCGGCGAGCGGCTTCTCCAATTATCTCAATGCGCCGAATTACTGCATCCTGATATTGTGTATTACTAAAAAACTCCTCTCTGGTTTTTTCATCAATATATTGAATAGCAAGCTTTGCAGCCTCAAGAATATCAAGCATGTATTCTTTATCACGCTGCATAAACTGCCTCTGCAGAACTCAAAATGGCATTCCTTCGAATATAATTCCTGCTTGATTCAATACCCCTTCGGCTTACTATGTCCACTTCGCGCCCAAAAATCTCTTTGAGTTCTTTTTCCATGTGGACGAGATCGAACAGTGTATGCTTTGCTTCTTCGCGAAACGTCACGAGAACATCAATGTCGCTGTCCGGACGGAAATCATCGCGCAGCACTGAACCGAAAAGGGCTAATTCCCGTATTTGCCACTTTCTGCAGAATTCTACGATTTTATTTCTGGGGATGGCAATATGTGGTATGGTCATTTATGTGCCTCAACATTTTCTTTTTATATATTTCATTACATCCTCATTAAATATATCCTTTCCAGTGTAGATTTTCTATAGTCAGAATGTCACTCATCCAGCACCCATTCCAAGACATTTAGGGGGTTATCCAATAATTTTCCTTGTTATTTGTTATTCTACGAATATTCTCTGCTAATTTCTCCGCAACCGGTTTATAAGAAGTTTCATAAATCTTAATGGAGTCTCCTTGAATTTTGATTAAATTTACAGTCCATGTAAAACTATCATCCTCATCCCCTTTATGATGGATATGACGCTCTGTTACGATCCTACTTATATCTGAAAAAGGTATTTTGTTTATATACTTTAAAAGATTAATTTTGGAATCTTGTTTTATAATTATTCTTTCAGATTTTTTATCTATAATAGCGACCGAATCAATAACCAATAACGCTTGACAATGAAGGCATTCCGGGGATACAGGGATTTTCAAATGATTTGCTTATGAAAATGGTTTGCATATTTAAAAATATGTGAATAGTAAATAATTTATATTTATAGTGTTATCCGAATAAAATATTAACACCTTAATATAACGGTCAAACTTTTTGGAAGGATTTATATCCTTTATAGAAATCTGGACGAAAAGAGAGGAAAAATTTAATGATGCAAAAGGAAGAAAAAGTGGTCGTGGTGCTGCTGATAATGGCAGCGCTCTCCCTGATCATCGCGTTTTTCGGATTCTCCTCGCAGCCCGGGGTGTATTCAAAGGACTCAAAGCTGGATGAACGCGTGTATGTGGAGGGGACGGTGGAATCAAAGCAGATGACAAAGACCGGTGATCATCTCATTATAAAGCTCTTGAACCTTGATGTCAATGTGTTCGTAACAAAGGATAATGGGGCAAAGGAAGTGTATGATTCTTTAGGAAAAGGGGAAAAGGTGAGGATCACAGGTAAAGTCCAGGAGTATAAGAACGTAAGGGAAATAGTGGTCGGAAGCGCGGGGGATGTGGCGAGGGTGTAAATATTTTTGCCGGGAAGGAAGAATTTGGTTTTTTTTTACGCATAGGATAGCATAAACGCATTTGCTTATTCCGCTACTGGAATAACTGAAAACAATACTGCTGGTTATATGAATCTGAACGTGTGTTCTTTTCTTATCCTCTCATCGACCTCATCCGCATAGCGCTTTTTCAGGGAATCCAGCATCTCCTGTGAGAATTTATTTTTCCCGACATCAGGACAGCGCACATCAACCGCATCCACATCAATCACCGGATATAACTCACACAGCGTCGGGCGGCACCTGTATATCCGGCATCTTTTTTCCTTATCCAGAAAGATGCACTGCCCTTTTATCATCTTCACAGCATAGTAATGCCCGTGCTCTCCTTCTGCTTTCCTGAAATATTTTTTTAGTTCAAGCTCAAGTCCGTATTCTTTTTTGACATTCTTTATGAGTGTGAGAGCCTCATCCTCTGTCAGAACAGGGCAGTTCCTGCAGCACAGGGATCCGCATATTTTGATGTCGCACTCATTACCCATTACTACCAGTTCTCAGCAAGCACCTCATAATATGACTGCGCGTGCTCGCACGCAGGGCATGTCTCTGGCGCTTCTGTCCCTTCGTGGATATAGCCGCAGTTCCTGCAGTGCCATTTTATGCTGGTTTTCTTTTTGAACACAGAGCCTTCTTTCACGTTCTTTAACAAAGCCCTGTACCGCTTCTCGTGGAACTGCTCAACCTCGCCTATCTCGGTGAACGATTCTGCGACCTTAGGGAATCCCTCTTCTTTCGCGATTTTCGCAAATTCAGGATAGAGTTTTCCCCATTCGAGTTTTTCGCCTTCAGCTGCAGCAAGGAGATGCTCTGCTGTAGTCCCGATGACCCCTGCAGGGAACTTCGCCGTAATCTCAACCTCGCCGCCCTGGAGGTGCTTGAAGAATATCTTTGCGTGCTCCTTTTCGTTGTCTGCGGTCTCAAGGAAGATCGCGGATATCTGTTCAAATCCCTCGTTCTTTGCCGCACTGGCAAAATAAGTATATCTGTTCCTTGCCTGGGATTCCCCGGCAAATGCTCCGAGGAGATTTTTTTCGGTTCGACTGCCTTTAAAGTTCATTTACGTTGCTCCTGTTTCAATTTAATTCATATCTTTGAGTTTCTGGATTAAGTCTAGGAGGGAAGACCTTATATTCTTTAGCCCATCCAATCCATCCATTTTTGTATATTGCAGTTGCATAATTATCGTAAAGTACTAATCCATAAAAATCATCCTTTTTGGAACTTAGTTTGATAGTATTGTTCTCTCGAAACAATTTATATTGCCCCATTGTAGTTCCACCATAGCTATCTCTAATATCGACTTCATTTCCCTCTTTAAAAGTGTATGTTAAAGGTATGTCCCACTCTGCAAAATAAATCTCAATCCTGAAAGGCACAATTGGAATTAGTTTTTTATCGCTGGGTTTTGGCAACCCAACTCTATCCAAACTTGACTGCAAATCATTTATCTGCTGCTGCATGGAATTGACCTTATTTTCCATTTCATTAATCTTATTTAGGTCAGCATTTTGAGAAACCTGAGTTAATGCAGGTGAAACTGCAGATTCAGGCGAGCCTTTTTCATCGACGTTGGTTGGAGATTTGCTCACACATCCTGATAAAAATATTCCAATTACTATTATCATTGCGGTTAAAAGGATACTTTTCTTCAATAAAATCACTCCTTTATTTCTGCAATTAAATCCATTTACGATATTAAAGCTTTGGAAAATGTTTCAAAAAACCTAAAATAGGTTAATGTTCAGATAAAAATAAAGTCCAAACTACTTATGGATAAGATTTAGAAAAAAAATATTGTTTTATTTTTATTATTTCTCAAGCAGATATGCGCCTATTACGATCACAACGATTGCTACCACGCTTGTCAATATGCCTGTAGTGCCCCGTGGCATCATCGTAGCCCCTTCAACGCCGCCTATTATTCCTATTGCATACAAAACATACCCTGCCATTTTTTGTGTGTTCATTTAGACCACCTGTGATTATTCTATTATAATGTTTAATACTTATAGTTTTCCTCTCTAAGGTTTTTTGTACTAACAGGGAATATACCAGCGCATGCAAATTAAGACATGGTTCGGTATTTTCACGCTCGATAAAGACAGGATAACTGGAATAGAATTATTCCAGAAAGATATTGAAGCAATCCTTGACCGCGTTCTTGCTGAGCCTTTACTGCTTCGGGGGAAAATAGCAGGAGAAGACCTTCGAGACCTTGCAGTAAAACATGGCTTCATTACATCGCGTGAAGAATACGATACCCTGCTCCACGAACTCAATATCAGGCTTGCAAAAAAACAGGTTGAGAATTCCGTGACGCCCGACAGGCAGATAATCGCAGCTGTGGAAGCTATCGACGATATCGATGAGACCGGGAATATCCTTGCAGAGAGGCTCAGGGAATGGTACATGCTGAATTTCGATGAAACAAACCTGAAAGGAAGAGAGCTTGCTATCTATATCGCAGGAATGAAAGAGCCGGGATCGGAACCAATGAAAAGCCTGGCATCGTCCCTTCTCGGTTTATATGAGTCGCGCCTCTCTATCGAGGAATACCTGAAGAAAAGCATGCAAAAGACCGTGCCAAATCTCACCGGCGTCGCAGGATACCTGCTCGGCGCGCGCCTTCTTAGCATTGCTGGAAGCCTCGAAAAACTCGCTTCAATGCCCTCAAGCACTGTGCAGGTAATAGGCGCAAGCAACGCGCTCTTCAAGCACCTTAGAGGAAAAGCGTCATCCCCGAAGCACGGCGTGATCTTCAGGCACCCTTACGTGAACACCGCGCCAAAACGGCTCCGCGGAAAAATAGCAAGGGCTGTGGCTGCAAAAATATCCCTGGCTGCCCGCTATGATATGTATTCAGGGAAAATAAACGAAAATTTGCCGGTCGAGCTTGATAAGAAGGTCATGAATATCAGGAAACGGGCAAAGAAGTGAGCCCAAGGCAAATCTGATAAGATAGCTTAAAAATCAAAAACAACAATAACGTCAACAACGTACTTGTGCGAACTGGAACGAACTCCAGTTTTCATGAGTTCGTATCGAGTTTGTCTGAGTTCGTTGTTAATATCTCCATTTAAAATGATCACGAGATAGAAAGAAGCCGCCCATACGGGCTTTTATCAAAATAGCTTGTGAATGCCGATACCTCGACATTTTCTCCGCCGAACAGCAGTCTTGAAAGTGAAGGTCTGTTCGCGTATGTCACCTGTGGTTTTCCTTCTATCCCGCCCATCCTTGCAGCCACTTCTATCGCGTCATCAAGGCTCCCTAACTCATCCACCAGACCCAATTCTTTTGCTTTCGCACCTGTATACACCCTGCCATCAGCAAGGTCCTTCACTTTGCTAAGAGAAAGGTTCCTCCCTGATGCCACTTCGCTGACAAAACGGCTGTACGATTCAGCAATGACCTGGTCAACGTACCTTTTCTCGTCATCAGAAAGCCCTCTCCAGTCCCCGCCCATGTCCTTCATCTCACCGGATTTTGCGATGTAGAATGAAGTGCCTTCCTCCTCATAGAACTTAGACCTGTTCTGGAACTGCCAGATAACCCCGATGCTCCCGGTAATGGTATCCGGGTTCGCGATTATCCTGTCCGCAGGTGCACTAATATAATATGCCGCGCTTGCTGCCACGTCGCCCATTGATATCACTATGGGTTTGTCGATCTTTCTCATAGCAGACAGTATCTCTTCAGCCGCCGCAGGAGAGCCGCCCGGACTGTTTACCCGCATCACGATAGCTTTTACACCCCTGTCATCCGACGCGTCATTCAGGCTCTTTGTGATATCTTCAGACGTGGCTATTCCGAATCCTCCAGGTATGCTGCCTGTCAGCATCACTCCCTGAACGTATATTACTTCAACCCTGTCTGAGGATATACCGAAATCCCCGCCTCCCATGATCATGAACAAACTGCCCACTATGATGAACAGCAGTATGAAGACCGCTATTAAATATACAACAATTTTCCCTGTATCAGCCATTATTCTAACAATGCAATTATATTACTAATATTTACCTGTATTAATAATCCTCGATACAGGTCTTAAGGTATTTGGCATTGCTTGCTTTAATAAATTCGCTGCAAACTTGTCTCGGGTCTCCATCCAATACGATGTGCCCTTTGTCAATGAGTACAGCCCTCTGCGCCACTTCTCTTATGAAATCCACATGATGGCTCACGAATATGATGGTGGTGTTGAAGGTCTTGTTGATGTTCTTTATGGAATTTGCGACATCCCGAAGCGTTATCGGGTCAAGGTCGCCGAATGGTTCATCCAGCAGCAGGATAGAAGGCTTTGATGCAAGCGCAATGGCAAGAGCTGCTCTTACGTTCTCACCGCCGCTCATCTGGTATGGTTTAACATCAAGGATCGATAAAGGCAGACCTACAGCTTCAAAGACCGGCTTTGCGTAATTCATTACCTCTGTAAGGGGATAGCTCGGGAAAAGCACGCCAAGGATGGCAGGAGTATATCCCATTTTCACAAGCTTCTCCTTTGAGTTATCTTCAGGCATGTCAGTCATCTTGTAAAGTTCATCAAGATCTTTATCAGATATGCCAAGTTCCTTTGCGCGTTTCCTGGATTCCTCCACGACATTCTGACCTTTTACTCCAAGTTTGTAAGCAAGTTGCTTTTTTATGGTGGAAAGCGGCGAGAGCGCGAACTCCTGGTACATGATGCTGGTCATCCTTCGCACTTCCATTCTCTTGGGAGAATACGTGGACATCTCGACCCAATCATCATCCACCCTGAACTCTATCTCGCCTTCATCAGGATAGACAAGTCCGTCCATGGCGTGAAGCAGTGTTGTCTTCCCTGCTCCGCTTGGACCTATGAGAGCGACTATCTCGCCCTCTTTGAATTCAAGATTAATGTTATCAAGATCAAGCACTTCTCCCTGCCTGAACAGCCAGTATCTCTTGGAAAGACCGGTCACCTTTACCATTGTTTTATCCGATCTCCTCTGCGGCATGGGGATGAGGGGTTTCATTTTCTTAAGGAATTTCTTCAAAACATATTCCGGCTCGCCTTCCTCTACTATCTTGCCGCCTTCGAGCCACAGCACTCGATGCGCCATATAGGAGTGGACTTCCGGCAGATGGGAGACCACAAGTGTCTTTAGTCCTGTCTTTTCGTTCACGTTCTTTATTGTATCGAGGACTTCCTGTTTGGTGGCAGGGCATGTCATGGTGGCTGGTTCATCCAGCAGGAGAAGATTGGGTTTAGCAGCAAGCTGGCGCGCTATCAAAAGCCTCTGCTTTTCTCCGCCGCTGAGAACGGCAGAAAAATGCTCTGCTTTCTTATCAAGGTTGACAAGCTTTAGATACTCCATACTTTTTTCATATAATTCAGTATAGTAAGGCGAATCTTTCTCTGGCAACTGCTCATATCCGCATTTCTCGACATTAAGACGCCGCAGCACGCTCTCATATGCAGCGCCTGGCCACAGACCGAAATTCCGCTGAAGATGTATTGCGGTCATTTTATGAAGTCTGGCAATATCGGCATGACTGGCTCCGGGTCTGATCGTAAATCCGTCAAGTTCAAAACTGCCTTCATTGAACGGCTCCATACCGCGAAGGACCTTCAGTATGGTGGATTTTCCGCCCCCGCTTCGTCCGATTATACCAAGTATCTCGCCGTCTTTAATTTCAAAACTCACATCTTTCAGGACTCTGACCGTATCAGAATCGATTACATAGTCCTTAACCAGATTATTAACTTTCAGCATAGAACCTTCTCCAGAATATGCAGCAATTGATAACTACAAATAATGACGATTTCGTAATGTTTGAACGTCTATATATTGTTATTGCTTGAACTTTCTATTTCCGGAATGCCAGAATATGGAGAAACCATAGAAAGATTTATACTGTTAAAATGAGTAAAACAAAGGATAGTAAACCGTATTATTCGAGACTGAGGTAAAATAATGAAATTCGGCGATTTTTTTAAAAAACCAGAAAAGAAAGACCCATTACAGGAGGCTGAAGAATATAAGCTTGCAGCAAGATTCGATAAAGCGCTGGAAGCGTACAGGAACATCCTTGCCACCGCCCCTAACAACCTGAAAGCATGGTACGATAAAGCTTCTATCCATCTCACCCTTGAGCAATATGATCCCGCTCTTGAGGCTTATGAGAAGATCCTGGAACTCGACCCTGATAATAAAAAAGCATGGCATGAGAAAGGATTCATACTTGTGAACCTGGGCAGGCTGAAAGAAGCGCTGGAAGCTTATGATAAGGTGCTGGAAGCAGAGCCTGACAATATCGCGCTCTTATCAGAGAAGGTAATGATATTAAAGGAACTGAAAAGGGATGCTGAGATCCTGAAGATATACGAAAAGCTTCTTGAAAAAGACCCGAAGAACATCAAGATCTGGTATGACAGGGGATCGATGATCTATGGCACGGGCAAAGAGGCAGATGCATTGGCTGCTTTTGAGAAAGTGCTTGAACTTGACCCGGGCCATTCAGGGGCGATTGCGCATAAAGGACTGATCATCGGACTGCGAAGACAGTACGCCCAGAGTTTTACCATGCTTGAAAGCGCCCTGCAAAAAGATCCGGAAAACTGGTTCGCTTTATATGGAAAGGGAGTGGTATGGACGCTCAAAGGCACAGACCTTAAATCACTTGACCGGCGTTACGACGCAATAAAATGCTTTGACAATGCGCTTCAGGCATATGATAAAGCCACCGCCTTAAATCCGAATAACTCGAAACTGTGGTATGAAAAAGGTCTTCTTTTAAGGAACATCGAGCGTGGAAATGAAGCTATAAGGGCTTTTAACAAATCCCTGGAAGTAGACCCCGCGAACACAAAAGCGTGGTATGATAAGGGTGTAACCCTGAAGGAACTCGGGATGGATGAAGAAGCAACGCGGTGTTTTGAGAAAGTGCTTGAATTAGAGCCGACACATACGCTGGCACGGCATAAGTTGAAACGGATGTGATTTTCAGGGGATCATTGTATCTGAACATAAATCCTGCAGCCTATCTTTACAACTACTGACATTGTTTGTCAAAGCATCCGAAATACATGCAACCTTCACGGGAGATCGTTGGTATGTCCTCACTGCCGTCGATGAGCCTGACGGGTGCGTCCCTGATCAGCACCGCAGGCGTGCTCTCATCAGCCTCACCCATCACAAGCTGCCCCGCAGAGACAAGGTTGTCAGCAGTTGCCCGCCTTGTGATCATAAGAGGTTTCCCAAAAAGGTCCTTATGTCCTCTCATGTCCTCCACTGGCTCGATCCCCGCGCAGCCAAGGGCTATACCAACGCATCCCAGGCGCAGGGGCTGCGTCCTGCTGTCTCCAACTATCACCGCAAGCCTGCAACCATATTCCGCCATCAGCCTTTCCCTTATCTCGATGGCGCTGCGCTTCGGGTCTTCGGGCAAAAGCACAACATGACCTTCAGGAGCATTGGAATTATCTATCCCTGCGCTGGGTGAGAGCACGCCTTTTGTAATAGTGACCACTACGCCTGGAATTCCTCCAAGTATCTCATCGGATTCTTGGATTATGAGTTCCATCTTCCTGGGGTCGGTCTCATATAGTTTCGAGAGCTCAATCGCTTTTTTTGAAGGCTTCACGCTATCAAGAGCAACGACCCCCCCCTCGGCTGTAGCCACGGCAGATTCAGCCAGAACGATAATATCGTTATCATGCGGCATCAAGCCCCCCGTGTTCATCGCCTCGATCAGCACAGAAGCCATATCATCCCCCGGTCTTATGAGGGGCGTTCTTATTGCGAATAACTGCATATTCTTAATTCTCCCTGCCGTTAGTGTCTGGCAATCCGTTGGGGTAACATCGCCCTAACTCCTTCATTATCTTTATCGCGCAGAAATCTCCGCACATGGTGCACGGTCCCTCATGCGGCGCAAGTTCCCTTGCTCTCTCACTATCCAGGGCGTAATCCATCTGCCCCTCCCAGTCAAGCTCTGCCCTCTTTAACGCAAGCTCCCTGTCCCTGTCGCTCGTCCCGTATTTCACCGAATCCCCGATATGAGCAGCTATCCTGAAAGCCAGCAGACCTTCCCTTACCTGCTCAGGACCCGGAAGACCGAGATGCTCTGAAGGCGTAATGTAGCAAAGGTAGTCTGCTCCCGCGCCGCTTGCTATGCTTGCGCCTATGGCTCCAGCTATGTGGTCGTATCCCACAGCCACATCAGTTGGGAGAGGTCCTGCTACAAAAAGCGGGTACCTGGAACATTGTTTTTGGAACCTGACGTATTCTGCTATCCTGTCAGCTCTCACATGCCCGCCAGTCCCTTCGATTATCACCTGCACGCCTTC
>Ga0180732_1001333_pt1 | contig 15655 bp, 15 predicted proteins | sample KR11_01MetaG_FD_148674 | JGI IMG/M metagenome (GOLD analysis project Ga0180732, IMG submission 148674) | Groundwater microbial communities from the Olkiluoto Island deep subsurface site, Finland - KR11_0.1 MetaG | ecosystem: Environmental > Aquatic > Deep subsurface > Groundwater | place...
AAGCTGATCCCCGTTTTCGTTTGTCATAACCACAGATGCATGAGATATTTTGAGGATATTTCCTGTTCCGTTTTTGTTCCTCATACGGAATCCATTTTCTGCTAATACAATAGCATCTTTAATATTCATTACTTTTCTCCCTTCTTTAACTTTTCATAATATGCTTCTGCGGAGCCGTATTCCTTGACTTTTTCACATACGAATTGAAAATATTGAACCCCGAATCTCACGCCGAAAATGAAGCCTATTATGAGGATTATGATGTATTTCATTATTGTTCTGTACCTTTATTCATTTCTTTTTCAACTTCTTCTCTAAGATAATTTCCGCTGAGATATTCTCCGTTATCCATAATCTTTTGTCCCAACATTTCAAGAGTAACCATTGTTTCTTTATTGCTGGAAAAATGATATGAAATATTCTTGACAGCCCTTCCGATATTATAATTCTGTTCCTTTGAATAATATCTTCTTTGTTTATCAAGCCAGCTTTCCCGAAACTGAAAATAAGCCAATCCGGATAAAAAAGCAATAATAGAAATTCCTATAAATGCAAATATCCATTGTAATATTGTTATTGTAATACTCACCTTTTCCTCCTGAAACATTCCTTTGCCTTGATAACTTTCGACTTCTGTGGCCTGCCGATTTCACGGGAATATGACTTTGATAATTGTGTCGTTCTGTTTTTTAATCGGGCTTGATATTTTTTGGCATAATCATTATCCACATTGCTATCTCTATCGCAATCAAAATAAGGCGGCATTATTTTCTCCTCCCCATCAATAAGATTATAATCACAACAACCACAGGACACCAATAATACCAATAATGCAACGCAAATGCTGCGGAATAAAAGCAAACATAAAGAATGACATCAAATATGCTTCCCGGTGCGTCCATGATTACAAATCTCCTATTTTATAAGTTTTCCTGTCCTTAAATTCCTGCTGTTTTCCGGGATTCCATTGTTTAACTGGTCTGTAAAAGCCTACTGGCCTAGAATAACACTCGGTGTTGCTTTCCTTTTTCCCACACTTCGGACACTCAGAATAACAGCCCTTATCTACCATCGCAACATCACAATCACGACACATAATCCCTCCGACCCGGCCCCGGAATTGAACCGGAACTGACAGCACCGTTTGTAATGCCGTCACGCTTCCCTTTGCCGGGCTTTGATATAATCAAGAATCCCTGCGGTTATTTCTTTGGCGACATGATTCTTCTCAGCCTGATATTTTTCCATATCCGCTGTATTCGATATGAAGCATACTTCAATCAGGATATCAGGCCACGGGGTCTGCCTGACGAATTTGATGTCCTTGCGCCCGGATAACTGCGCCCATCGCCCCGGAAATATCGTAACCAGCCGGGTCTGAATCGCCGTTGCCAGTTCCTTTGCTTTCATATCGTCCGGATGATGTATGATATGGCCGCCATGAGCCTTCTTATTTTCGCTACTGTCGAAGTGAATCTCTGCGGCTAATATGTTTCTATCAACCTTGTAATAATTAATCAGTAGTGCCAGCCTTTTGTTAAGATATTCGCTTCTTGTGCGCCCGTGTATGACTTCGTAATGATTCGGGACATTGTACTTTTCAAACTCTGTCACAATCAATTCACATAATTCGATTGCCAGAGTATTCTCAATATACCCGTTGCCTTCTGACCCGTGATTCTCAGGACTGTGGCCGGGAAATAAAAAGACTTTCGGATATCCTATCAGCTTTGTAACTGTTTTCGGAGTGTCAATCACGATTCATCACCCCTCTCTAATTCGCGGAGAGGCTTGCCACTTGATACATATCTGTCGATCTTGCCGTTCATGGCCTCCATCGTTTTCTCAATCCTTGCAAGCGTTTTTTCAATGAAAACCATGCTCAGATCAAAGGTTTCCTTCGTGACGTATGGGGACTTCCCGAATAACTTCGCTATAATGCTGCTGACTATCGGCCCTACCGCCGCCCCGGATAATCCGACTGCGCACAAAATAATTGCTAATACTGGCCCTGATATTGTTATTCCTTGATTCATGTTACTTTCCTTTATTTTTATGTTGCTACGAATATTTCAGTTGTGCCGGCTTCTATGATATTTCCGGAAGTATCTTCGACATTATTTACTATAACCCGGTAAGTGTCTGCGGCTGTCAATGTTTCCGTAGTAGTCAGCGTTACGATCTTGTTACCGCCGGACAGGACAGCCCCGGTGATAGTCAGATTCTGTGTTACTGCGTTTTGAAAGGCTCCGACCGGGCAGGCATCGCCTTTCGGACAGCCGATAACAATTTCCGCTTCTCTATCTGCTGTCGATATATCTCTGCCAACTTTCAGATATGTACTGCCATAATTTGTTCCATCCTGACTGTCTTCAAGAGTTATGCCTGATACCCCACTGACATTATCATTATCCGAAAAACATGCAATACTTACTTTGCTGTAAGAATTATAAGCCGCTTCCATTGCTACCGGTATACTTTTTTCAGTATTGCAGTATGCCGCTATACCTTCTGTTAATGCTCCAACTGTCAAAGCCGGGACTGAAAACATATTGAAATATCTGACTATCAGATTTGCGATTGAGGAAGTCAGAAAACTCGCTGTGTTCTCAATGCTTGTGCATTTGTTGAAAACAAGATACTTTTTTCCGCCGGCGTTTGCCGTGACTGCCGCATCAGGGATATTGCAATTTTTGAACTCGTAGATTACGTTATCTTTGTTTATGAGATAATTTATTGTAAGGGTTCCGGGAACAAGAACAGTATCAAATATTAATCCCTGATTTGTTTTCTTTTCTTCCATCGAAATTGTGTAAGAATCAAGATATGCCTTACCTGTCAAACTGTTTACGAATGTCACAGTAAAAGCATCAGTAACATCGCTTCCGGTTGAATTATCCAATGAAAATGTTTTTTGAACCCACGCCCCTATTTGTGTTTCAGTAAATTCAAATGTTTCAGATATTGTCCCTACTGATACAGTCAGTTCATTGTATCGGTATATACGGATGTTATCTAGATAAGTGGTGCCAGTTGCAACATAAAATAATATATCGACATAATCAGAATCGTTTGGAGTGACTAATACTCTGTATTCTATCATCAATCCCACTACATTTCCAGTGGCGACCGAACTTGAAGATGTATATTCCTGATATGTGTTATCTGCCCGCATTAATCTGATCTTAAAAGCAGAAGAAGAAATGGCGTAATAATACAAAGCATACTTTTTTCCGGATTCTAATGCGCCGCCGGTAAATGCCCTTCTCACGCTACTTGTATTTCCAAAACTTGCAGAACTCGTCCCCGATGCTATATAACCAACAATTACATTTTGTGTTATTGTTCCGGCAGTCGTCCAACCCGTTGGCCATGTTTCAAAATCCCCGTCCGTGGGGGTTACATCCTGAGCCGCATCAAAATACGCATATATTGAACCGTCTGATTTGCTTGTTCCGGGCAGCGTGATATTTGCCGCTTCTTCGAAATAATCACCGGCAACCGGGTTTTCAAGCTCTTGCGAAGCTGTACCTGCATGAACGATTGTGCCTTCTTCTGTCGGTGTTCCGGTTCCAGTAAATGCCCAATTCGGAGCAACCCCACCAACATAAACGCCTTCAAAATCATCAGACTGTAACACCGCTGTAACATCAATCGGCTCATAATCGTTTGTAATACTGACATTATCTGCTATTGATGTTCTATCATATCCATATATTTTTATATTGCCGTTGGCCTGAAAAGTTGTAAAATCAATGCTCGTGTCCTTTGGCAGGTACAATATTTTTTCGTCAGTCGTTGCATTGTATATTTCATATTTTTCTGTCTGCCTTGCAGTTAAACTAATAACGTATGTTCGAATATTATCAGTATAAGCAGTAGCCCCGCAATTAACTTCAGCCTGATCTTTAAAAGCACCTGCAACCAACTTTATTTCAGCAATTCCTTTCTGTCCATCTGTCCATGCAAATATAATATTTCTAAATGCCGCGTCTATTGAAAATATCAAATACTTGCTATTCGATGTAGAAATCATTGTAGTGGTTGTGGGGATGATGTTTACAGCCCCGCCGTTGTCGTATGATAGCGCTATTTTTGCTTGGTCTACTGTCGATGTTGACATGATTTTGTTAAACAAGCAGTGCATCTCATAGACACCATTTTTGAGATCCTCAACGAGCCAAGAACGAACAAGTTGTGCTGCCATAATTTTATTCTCCTAAATTTATTATACCCTATATTTAAATTACGTAAATTGCTGAACGGTGAAATAGTCTGCATCAACCCCAACCAAAGGCCTGTCAAATTCTATCTCTATCTCAGTTCCCGATGCAGAATTGACTACAAATCCAAATATCGACATTTGCAACGCCCTGAAGAAATCAGCGTCAATGCTGTCAATAGGCCTTGAGAAAGTCAGGATTATTGTTGTTCCTGTGCCGGATGCTGACACAAGCCCCAGTTCTTCAAACCTGCTTACCTTGAAAAAGTCAGCGTCATACTTTCCTAATTTTGTATTGAATGTAATTATCGTACTTGTTCCAGATCCCGTCACAGAATATATTGACATACTAGGAGGCACAATTTCATAATTGAACCTTGACTGTCCCGAAAGTGTTTCGGCCTCCCGGTTGAATGTTACCTGTGTCGCTGTTCCCGTGCCTTCTGCTGCCGTGGTTGTGAAATAAGCCGATGAAGAACCGATATCATTCTGCCTGATTTTCGTCAAGTCTGTCAAAAGATATGCCGTTTGCGTTGCGTATGTTACAAAAAAGTTTGTCGGGGTTATTTCCCAATCCAGAGCCAGAACTTCAAATGGCTGGGCCGTCAGGCTGTGTTCAGCACTTGTTAATTTCACTATGTCACCGACTTCTGCAAGTGCCGCCGGGCAGTTCACATTTATATCGTATTGATCTAAGCCCCCCGCATAATAAGCATAAAGACTATCAGCAACGTCCTGAAGCGTTTCAGATCGAACAACCCAAGAAAGATTAACAGAAATAATACCGCCGGATGTTCCGGTAACTACCGATAGTTGTTTTTCTGATATTGCAAATTGTTCCTCAACCGCAGCCGCCGGGTAAAATTCGACATAGTCAATAAAAAATTCATGCACTCCGGTATCTTTTATAACGAATGCTATATTTGTTATTGCGGCAGCCGTTATTGTGCCTGTAAAAGCTGAAAATAATATCGTTCTTTCTATCTGCACCCCGACTGCCGGAAGTTTATAATAAGCATTATCGACATAAATATATAGTGGACTTGTGCAACGGTATTTCACGGTAATACTCGTATATGCTGACAGATCTTCTGTTGTACCGTCATTATTCAAAGTACAGTATAATTTCACGTACCCGGTGACTATATCGGCGTATAGTTTTGCCCCTAAATTACCACGTTCGTATTGAGCAGAAAAATGTCCGACTGCAGGAGAAACGGTATTCAATGCCGAACTGCTGTATATTTCCCAATAGCCACCATAATTATTTCCGTTTCCATTTTCGTTGAAATCATCAAGTATATTTTCGTATCTGTTATAAGCGTTGACTTTCAGCAGTTTCCCATAAACTTCTGCCTTCGTAATGGTTTTGAATGCCTGTGCCTGAGTGATTTTTGTTACTGTGCCGTCTGTATCTGCAAGAGTTAATGTTTCTGCGTCAGTATTGATTTTAATCGGGTTAAAACAGATATTTCCGTCCATGTCAGCAAATAATCTATAATTGTATATCCACGCTATCTGTCGCAATGCCCGGAAAATCGAAAGCGTTCCGGGAAAAGATAGATTCATCAGTGGAGTTGCCGAATCGGTAACTGCATCAAAATCATAACTCGCTAGTAGGGCTTCAACTATGGTTTTCAACTGCTGATCAGTATGGCCCGAAAGTGTTATAGTTGAACTATCTGAATATGCCCTGAAGAATGATATTGTTGACATCAGATAATCATAAACCCAGTTGTTGTCTGAAACCTCAATATCATTTGAATATACTGCGTAAACATCCTGAATTGTGCTTGGTATGCGATAGTTTTTTGTCGCACTGTCATATTCTGCAAGTGTTACCGTTGTGCCGTAATCGGTTTGACTTCCGAAGAAATCAGCGGTTATTTGCGATAATGCGTTTCGCGCGTCGAAAACTACCTGCCCTTTGCGATAATTTATCAGATCATCTAAATATGTTATTTCGCCTTTGAATATGTTTGAATAACTTGCGGCTGCCAGAAGTGCGCTCATTGCTGCTGTTTTATACTGTGCTATGACATGACGGCCCTTGATTATATTCGCATTGCCGGAGCAACTTATCATTACATACGGAACTTCAGGGATATCATTTGGATTGTTTTCCGCTGTCCTTGTTGGAGAAATGCCATAATGCTTGACTTGCGTTACATTAGTCAGGGATTCATATACCCCGGCGACTGCTGTTTCTATCAGGACATTTGACTTGAAATATATTAACGACATATTAGTTCACCTCAAGGATTATCCCTGTAATATCGTAATAGGCTGTAGTATTTGATCGTGGTGAAACAATTCCATCTGCAATTACCTTAACAGTATAAGAAGTAGAATCGTACGGTAGCGGCTGAAATGCGAAGGTATTCTTATCAAAGGAAACGACGATTGCGGCAACTTCGGCAGTAGTTACATTCAGGAGATCAAAATTGAATCTTTTTTTGTGTTCAGTCACAACAGTTCTGCTTGATCCCGAAAGTGTTTCTACGGTTTCCCGGATATACCTTATAGTTGCTCCGGTTTTACCCAAGGACACATAGCTATATAAATCATAATTTGCTCCGTCTATTACTGAAAGTGCCATCTTTTATACTCCTTAATAACTGTATGAATCGACTGACTGACTGGATTTGAGTCGTTGTTTTATATTAGAGATCAGATCATTTTCTGTAGTAACATTTCCCTGAACGTTTAATACAATATTCGGCTGAACATTTTTTATAACGTCTGCCATCATGCCAAGTAATTGATTCATAGTCGCTTGATTATTTTTCGTGCCTAGCGATACTTGTTCTTCATATTTCAGACCCCGATATGCTGACCATAATGTATTTATCTGACCTGCGAAGTATTGGGCCTGTCCGCCCGAAGTTATAAATGCACCGGCTTCTGATATTCCTGCCGATATTTCTTCTTCGGTGTATGTTCCGCCCTTCGTAGTGGATCCCTCTCCTGATATTATTCCTTCTGCAACTGTAGGAATCGTAGATGTTCCTGCCGTTCCGCCGTATGCCCCGGAAAATGCCTGTTGATATGCACCCGCTCCCGGCAGTCCTTCCATCGCTGATTCTGCTGCCGGTGATTTATATCCGTATGCTTCTGTGGCTTCTGTTTCGGCTTCAGGTTCTGTTTTGCCGCCGCCGCCCAGGCCGATTGATCTGAGTGCGCCAGTTAGAGTTTTTGCCATTACGGGTATTCTCATTCCAGAAACCGGCAAGTCCCATCTTAATGCTGCCTCATCGTAAGCCATAAGATAATCATTCATTCTGCTTGCTATTCCATTCCAAGCCCAAGCAAAGAAACCATAGATGTTTTCGGCTGCCCATTTACCGAAACTGACTAATTCATCAAAGAACGGCTTTGCTTCTCCAATTATCCATTTAAGTAATTCGCCCGTTCCTACTGCTATTTTTTCGAGACCTTCAAAGACCAAACCGAGAAAAGGAATACTTTTCAGAAATTCCCACAATTCGGATAATCCGGTTGCTATGAATGAAAATACTGCCGCTATTTCTTTTCTGAATACAAGCACTAATCCTGTTATTGTAGTTATTCCAATAATAATCCATCCAGTCGGGCCTATTGCCGCAAGGATTATCATGGCTATTGCCATCAATGTTTCACCCCATGCCATCCATGCAATATTCATCGTTATTACTGCCGCCCCTAATCCTGTTATCGTTGCTAAGATTCCCAATAGAACGGTTGCTATAATCATTAGTTTTGCGGTTAATAGAGCAATGGATTCTACTAATGGGCCAATGTCAACGGTTATTTGTCTTACCCAATCTGCAAAAGGTAGAAATATATCTCCAAATGCCTTGCCGAAAGGCTCAAGAAGATCCCTGATATTTGCTCCTATAACTCGCAACTTCCCCGCAAGTGTTTCAGTAGATATTCCGAGTTGAGGCAAAAACTTTTCTGTTTCTGAAAGGATACTATTCAATACGGATTGTGCGCTGCTTGCATCTTCAATACTGATTCCATATCTTGATAATGCTCCTGTCTGTCCATTCAATGCCGATTCTGTTCCCCTGATAACGGTGTTAAGATCAACCCCTTTTATTTCTGCTGCTGCCATAAGTCCGGGAAGGGCTTCCATTGCCATGTCCATACTACCGAATTCCATAGCAAGCCTTGAAAGCGAAGGTATCAATCGTTCATCTGCTATTCCTGTTAATTGTTGAAGATTTGAAGCGAAGTTTTTGACTTTTTCCCTCATCGCTTCTGTATTTTCACCGGTTTGTGTTAATGCCGCATTCAGTTTTAATATAGCCTGTTCTTGTGCGTCCGAGGCTTCAATCATTTTGTATATTGCCGCAACCCCAACGGCCGCCATTGCCGTAAATGCAGCAGATGTTTTGAGTAATCCATCCCTGAATTCTTTATCGGATTTCGCTATATCATCAATACCCTTCTTGGCATCGCCTTCCAGGTCTATCCGTATCTTTACATCTTTTTCTGAATCAGCCATTTTTTTCCCTTGAATCCATAATTAAATTGTACATTTCTATCCTTTCCCAAGGCATATCAAGCCCCTGAACTCCGAAACGCTGAATAGTTTTAATCTCTGAAATATGTAGCATGAGTTCCATATTATCAACCGGCATATCCTGATTTAACGAGTATAAATCAAGTGACATCAATTTTTTTTTTTTTCTAGTATACCCGGATTAAAAAGTTCAGGATTAACCGCAATACATTCTTGAGCAAGCCAATCTATTTGGTCTTTCAATAATCCTTTTTCCGCTGCTTGCCCTATTAGTTTTTCCTCTACTCCGGATTCATCGGTGGCTATAATCTCAAGGCTGTCTTTGAGGCATAATCTGATGTTTTCCTCAAGACTTCCCAAAAGATCACTGACTGCATTCATATCTTCGATATTTGCAAGGACAACGCCGATATTCCTGGCATTCAAAGCGTTTATTAACTTTTCTCTATCAGACTTATTGACCGCTTTCAGGAAATTGATAGCCTTTCGCTTGCGTTCCTGTGCATCCCGATATGATACCTTGTGAACATAAGCAACTATACTTACTTTCGCATTCATATCAGGATAATCAAAAGTCTTTTCAATTCTTTTTTTTAGTAACATAATCTCCCCTTCCTTTATATTTATTTTATGTTGAAATTGCGTAACTTGCGATTGTGTTAACCAGAGCAAAACTTATGATATTATTGCTTGCATCGCCGCATTCTCTGATACATTCGCCTGCGATGCTCAAACCTTCAAGCCCCCCGGCATCAATATTTGCGGGCATAGTCCTGATGAACAACTTTGATATAGTCATGGTTAATGATGGATTTCTTGAACCTGTGCCTATTGTATCTGCCGATGATATAGTCCATACAAACGGATGTAATGTCCCTTCAATCTCTTTCTGCTGATAAGTATTATCTTCAGCCCATCTGCTGAATTTTGCCGTTGCTATTGCTCTTGATACTCTTGGAAAGGCAAGATATTTACTGCCGACTCTATGCTCTACCAATCCCCTGTCAATCGCAATTTCTACATCACGAATCAAAGCATCTGCAACCGCATTTACTGAAAATGAACAGTCTTTCCAGAAAAAATCCGAAAGTGTAATGCAGTAATAAGCATACCCGGCGACTGCTGTTTCTGCTGCCAGATTATGACTTGTAAGTGTTCCAAACAGATCAACATCGGCTATCAAAACTGTCGATGTTGCCCCCGTTGTATTGCTTACAATCTTGATATAGCCATAGCCATCATCTGACCACTCAGCGTTAGCATCGTCCAGATCAGCATTCAGGCCGTCAAGCACGAGTTGAAGCGTTTGCGCTGCTGAACCCGTGATTGCTACCGCTTCTGGTGTTCCGCCGTCTGTCGTTATATTGCAAGTGTATACCGTGGCATCATTAGCAAGCCCCGAAGCTGAAGCCGCTGTTTTTGCTACCGAAAAGCCCCATCTCTGAAAACCGTGTGCTCCTGTGCCGCTTGCTTCGTCTGCATTTGTTGCCGATACTTCATCACAGCCCTTGCCCATGCCTGCAAAAGTAACCTGAACAATCTGATCTACTCCGGCTGATTTTATACTGAAGGTTCCGGCTCTCATGCCGTCAATGCGTCTGTCAACATTGCCTTCATAGTCCAAAAAACCTGCATTTCCATAATGTTCCGCAACATCACTCGAAAGGTTCCATGTATGCGTATATGTTGTATCGCCATTATCGACTGAACTTGCAGGAGCACCGAAAAGCATTGTTAAAAATATTGCTATGCTTTCAGGATTCGCGGGAAGGGTATACCCGCCCTTTGCATATCTTATCATATCAGCCATTATTCGTGTCGGCCCATCCTTACCCGTGAATCCGGCTTCATTTGTCCGGGGTTCAGATCCCTGCGGTATGCGTCCATCGGTTACTTCAAGCAATATTTTCTTGTTCGTTGCACTGCCGTCGCCCTTCGCCCAATCAACCGTTGTATTCTGGTTGATCTGATTCCATCCTACTATCTTTCTTTTTTTTACACTCTGTACTGACATTTTTTTATACTCCTTGATTTATTTTAATGTTTCCGCAATTACCTGCATTATCGCTTATGTTTTTAATTTCTTTTTGTTCCAGCTTTTCAAGCAGTTTTTCAATATTTTCATTCAATCTTTTTATTTCCGCTATATGATCTTCACGAATCTCTATTGTTATTTTCGCTCCTAATCCTGACATTTCTAATATCCACCTTTATTCCTGCGCTTGTTTCGGCTTTCTGTATATCCCTGAAAAAGTAATCGAATATCCACCCGCAGGCCCTTCTATATCGCTTTCGTTTTTTTCTCCACATTCAAGATCATCCAGTTCACCGATGAATGATTTCCAGTACGTCATTATTTGCGCCCTGACTGTGTTAATTATGTCTGAAGCACCTTGAAACAAATCACCATAATTTGTATTGCCATACACCCCATTTTCCGCCGCATACAGATCAAAATTAACACACTCAATACTGAAAATTACCTCCCCGATAGAATATCCTGCCAGCCCTCGTTCTGTTATTTCTGTGATATTGAATATTCTTAATGCCGGGAACATTTCTATAGTGTCCGGAAATTCCCGATTATAAATGCTTTGTGAGCCTGCTAACAATGCCGTTATAGTACTATTCGCTTTCAACCAGTCAATTATATTGTCCTCAAGATAGCTGATAATATCGACATCGCCAGACGTTGAAACGTCAACCCCTGTGACTGTTACCGCCGTTGATGCTGCCGATAATTCTGATGCCAGGTTCATTGCTTTTGCTGTCAGGACATTACTTCCGGCAACAAGTTGTATCAAAGGCACAACAACAGTGCCGCCAGATGCAGTATACATAGTCCCCGCAAGGACACCGCCGATATAGACTTTGATTATCTGCTCAGATGCTTCGCAAGTCACGGTAACAGATATCTTTTCACTTCCAAAAAAGTGAATTGTTGAGCCGGTTGCCGGGTTTGTTATTGTAGGTTTCGCGGGTGCTGCCATATTATTTTATCTTCCTTTCAATCCATACTAATAACTTCAAAAACAGCGGGCAGAGAATGATTGCAAATATCACGGCGATTATCTCTGTCATCATAATTTCCAGATACACATTGCCATGCCCCACGCAACTACGCACAGGGCTATCATTATTAAGGATATTGGCATATTAGTCTCCTATTTTATTTGCGAATATATTTACATATGTTGCCACAATATCAGCTGTTCCAACTATGTTACGCATCTCAAGCTTCAACACATCCGATACCGACAAATTCAAAATGGCGCTACACATCATATTGTTCTTCAATCCGCTTGCTAATGTTGGAGAATTTTGAATTGATTTTGCGATAATATTGTCGTTCACACTAAATGCCATTTCAGCCGTTTGTGTAGCCGACGCAACGGTAATTGATGCCGTAGCGATGACCTCATATCTTCCTGCTGTTGTTATCGTAATATCACTATTAGCAATCGTTACTTCAGTAGATTCTCCAGCCAGCATACTATTAACTTCGACCCATACATTCAGCGTCACTATATCTATTGTTATTGCCGATCCATACATTTCCCCATAAACTTTTGTTTCGCCTGCTGAAACTGCTTGCCATGAGCAAGTGCCATCGCCATCTTCGCGGAGATACTTTGTTCCACCCACTTCACCTGTGGACAATACTGCTGTACCTTCTGGTGCCGCCAATTCCGTCAATGTCGGCGAAATAACCCCATTCGATATTACAAGGTCGCCGCCAGTATAGGATATTGTTGCCTTCGGAGCAAGAGTGACAGCATCGTAACCAATCCTTACTTCATCACTGAATGCTGCAATGCCTTCTACTGTCAGGCCATTTGATAATACTTCACTCGTGAATATCGCGTTGCCCAGAGAATCAATGCTTCCAGCTAAATTAGCACTATAATTATAGAAATATAAGAAACTAACTCCGGCATCATCACCCAGTGTAAATTCAATATCGCCGGCCGCCGGTGCGTCAATATAAGTTGTAATAATCCTTGTGAATTTTGCAAATCCTTCACAAGTCATGTTCGTTTCAACGGTAAGACTTCCTGCGACAATTAAATTTGATAATTCGCCTAGCGAAGTGATATTTGGTTGTGTTGCCTGTGTCGTTGCGGTGTCCGGAGCAAGGCCAGTTATCGTACTAACAGTGGCGGCATTTCCTGTAATGGAACCCGAAATGGTTTGCGCAAAAGTTGCTATTCCGGTATTTGCAATAGTCAAGGCTAGTGCAGGCGTATTATCATTTGTTACCCAAAATTTCAATCCGGAATCAATATCCGTTGCATCGGCAGCATACCAATCACTTACCTTATATGCACTGATTTTCGCAGCTTGATATGTATCATAAATAAATTCGTTAATGGATCCCGTCATTTTCATAACCAGGTCTGCCGTTTGAGAAACTTCGGTGCCGGATGTTTCATGGGAATTTGTAAGCGTCAATAGCGTATATGCCGCATTCAAATTATTTCCAGAAATTAATCCAGTTCCTGTAAATGTCGGATTAGCAATCGTTGCTAAAGCAGAATGTCCGGAAGAATCACCCGTATTTGCGCCCGATACAGAAGAAACCCCTGCGCCCAATGTTAATTCTGAATTGTTCATTGCGTCCCCATGTATCGAAACCGTGCCCGTGTCAATCGTCAATGCCGTTGTTAGTGTAGCGTTTGTGACAGAACCGGCCGCGCCTGTAACCGAACCAGCAATGGCATTTGTTACTTCCAAATCAGTCGCCCATACTTTTGTTATTTTACTTGCAGAAGTACCGACAGAACCATCGGTGTAGATGATATTCGTTCCTGAAAGCAACCATCTTCCAGGCCTTGTGCTAACTGCTCCCATGAGAATAAAAACAAGAATCCATGATGTTAAAAAGAAAGAGGTTTGAATATATTTTTTCATATTACTGCCCCACTATTATTTCGACTGTGACACCGCCAATCGAATGTGCAAAATATAATGCTTTTGATGCGAAATTAGAACCTGGAATATTATAAGAAGTTCCGGCCTTCACAGTCCAGTACGGATAAGAAGTTGCTACTTTTCCGGGTGTATCACTATATCTAATATCGCTTTCTGATCTGTTTTGGAAAGTGATTGATTTAGCATTCGTGATTGCTTGGCTATATTCAGTATTTGCGTTAGTCAATGCAAGATTATACATCGCAGACGTTCCTGTTTCAACATTCGGCATGGTCAGAACATCAACATCGCCTATATTCGCTGTTCCTGCCACTAATGCGGGCAAAGTAAGAACATCAACATCACCGATATTGTTTGTTCCTGCTGGCAATGCCGCATTAACCTGAACGCCGTTGGTTGTTCCGGGAGTAGTCTGATCGATACCAACTTTACCGATTAAAGCCGTACCAGCCACCAGCACAGGAGCCGTGGCAATGCTAACTGGTTGTGTAACTTGGTAAAATGCTCCATCAACAGTCAATGAACCACCATTATCGTCAACGCTTAATAATCCCGTGCTATCATTTGCGATTGTAACTCTCTGTGCAGTCAGTTCACTCCCTGCGCCAACAACCGATAACGCTACATTTGTTACTGCACCGGAAATAGGTTGAGTAACACTACTTCCATCTACCAGCCACGGTGTCATATTAGGTGTATTCCCAGGTTGAACCGTCCATATTCCTGATTGAGAAGTAGGTACAATATCATTAGTTGCAATTGTAACTCTCTGTGTCCCCGTGTCCCTTACTCCTGTATTCAGCGAAATTGCCACTCCACCCTGCTGGGCAAGATTCGTTACTGTAGCGACTGTTGTTACATTTGCAAGGGTCGGCAATGTAACTATATCAACATTACCAATATTGTTATCCCCTGCTAATATAGCAGATACTTCAACGGTAAATTTTGTCGCTGATTTTGAAGTGACAGGCTGTAATGCCTGATAAAATGTCCCCGTTACCGGAGTGGAAGGCATTGTTGCAATCGACACTGGCTGAGTTGCTTGGTAAAATGTTCCTGTGCAAGCTGCCTGAACTGCGAAAGTTCCTGCATTAGTGACTGCATGAGAAGGAATGGTAGCAACACTTATTGGTTGTGTAGTCTGCCAGAAGGTTCCGGTAACTGGAATTGATACATTATCCACTGTTACATTGTGCCCGTCCGGAAGTTGCAAGGCACTTGTTGCGAATCCTGTTAACGGAGCAGTTTCTGTCACCGCAAATGTTCCTGCGTTAGTAACAGCTCTACTGGCTGGTGTCTGTTCCATGTATGATATCTGTTTCAATACCTGCATTATACTTATTGCCGTTGTATCTGTTGCTGTGCTTTTCGCATCTGCTTTTGCACCTTGCGTCACATCGGCTCCGTCTGCTATTGTTGAAGCAGCTTGGACTACAAATGTACCATTGTTAGAAACTTCTGCGGTGAAATCTTTTGTTGTCGAATTAAATACCTCTAAAGTCTGCCCGTTAATATCCACTGTTGCCGTTACTGACCACGAACCGCCTTGATATGATTCAACCGTCATATCCCGATTGGTACTGTTCGTCACAAAAGCCGGATTGCTTATGCTGTTATCCGAATCTCCGACCTGCAGATTTGCATTTACCTTAAATTGATCGTTTGTAGCACTATAAGCCTCAACACTGAATAATAATTTATTATTGGTTGCGCTTACAATATCAACTTGAAGATTTCCTGCACCGTCCACCAAAACAGGCATATCACCCGCCGCTACACTTTTGCCGTAAAGACTTACTGCCCCTTTATCGGTGTCATCAAACCGCCAGATCGAAGTGCCGTTATACAGGCTTATACGCAGGTTTTTGTTTGCTATACTTTCCGTAGTCAGGCTGACGTTGTTGTCAGCAAATAGCTGAACTTCAAGATGCCCGTTGCTGTTTATATCCGCCCTTTGTGAACCGGCATAAAGACCAGCCCTGATATTTGCATCG
>Ga0180732_1001334_pt1 | contig 15638 bp, 14 predicted proteins | sample KR11_01MetaG_FD_148674 | JGI IMG/M metagenome (GOLD analysis project Ga0180732, IMG submission 148674) | Groundwater microbial communities from the Olkiluoto Island deep subsurface site, Finland - KR11_0.1 MetaG | ecosystem: Environmental > Aquatic > Deep subsurface > Groundwater | place...
TTTCAGTTTGGTCAAGGTCAAGGCGGGTGAAAATTTTAACCGCAGGAATACATGGAGTATTTCGAGGATTAAAATTTTCGCCCAACGCAGAGATCGGCCAAAATGGGACGTTTTGAAACTGGCTCAATAGTCCACTTTTGTACAGATTCTCTGTCAGGTTCTTGTGAAAACGAAAAATCAAACTTTCCTCCGGAAATAAAGCCGATAGACTCATAAAAAGTCATAAGATTAATCCGTCTGATGCAGGTTTGAAACCCAAACAAAAGAGAAAGCCTATCATATTACAATTTAACTAAATAATATGATAAGCCGATTTTATTTTAAACATCAATGCTTAAATCTATACTGTTAGCAACAGTATTTGAAGTTTAAACCAGCTGATCGTAAAATCTGTTTTTGATGCTTAAGCTTTTTTCCGTGTATAGATTGTTTTATACTTTTGCGGTGAATCTTTCATGCACTCTGAACAACCAGGCTCTTCCTCAGAGCTGAAAGATTCCAGAAGCACTTCAAACCCTATTTCTTTATACATTTCTACCATTTCTGAGAGGCGTGGATCATCGTAGGTTGCTCGTTTTTCCCAGCCCTCAAGGGTTAACAGTTCAGAACGCTTCATTTTCTTGGTCTCCATTTTTGTGACTTTATAATAATTTATTTCAGATGACAGTCGAGTCTTTCGGGCGCAACATCCACAACCTCAAGTTTGCCTACGCCTACTTTTTTCCCGTCAATAACTTCCGCCAGTTCCTCGCTTGTTCCTTTATATAGCAGGCTAAGCTCAAGGATACCGCCGGTCTTGCTCCATCCCTCTTTCTTGCTGTTGGCAACATTTTGTGTTTTTTCTATGACTCCTATAAGCAACTTTGATTTCTGGAAGGAGTCCACACCCGTAATATGCAGCTTAAGAGGAGTGCCGTTGTTTAAATAATCCTGGAAGGAATTGGTTATCGCATTAACCAGATATTCATTAACAGCTTTTTGCGTGCACATCTGGATGGCATTTGTTGCCCCGGTAAGAGGACTTATGTGAGCGGAAACCCCGGTTTTTACTACCGAGCCCAAAATAAGACCTGTCTGAGTCTGTATAACCTTTAGTTGCAGGCTTGCCTGTATCGATTTTAATCCTGAACCGGGATAAGCCTCTCCGGCATCCTGGGCAACGACTTTTCCCACAACAACATATTGCGCTCCAAATTTAAGGCCCAGAGCCTTTGCTGCCTTAGCGTTTCCGGCAAGCGCCTGCCTGGCCTGATTATTGTTCATTATTGCATCTACCTGAGATTTATCTACAAGCTCAAATCCTTTTTCACCAAGCAATGAGGCCATTTCTGTTGCGGCAATTCCCATTCCCAGGTTGTCCATACTTTTGTAATCTTCTTCGATAAGAACCATCAGTTTTGGGTGTTCCATGCTTGCAAGAAGTATTTTCATAGCAATGAGGTCATCCTTGATTTTATCAAGAGATACCGTTGCTTTTATAATTATTTTAAACAGATCGCCCAACTTGCTCTCTTTCAGCACCGAAAATCTTGTTATATAGCCCTGGGTTCTTGAAAAAATCTTATCTTTCTTGAGTTCAAAATTTTCCACTTCGGTCTGGGACTGAATAAAGATTCCAACCGCCTCCTCAACAGCCGAACGTTGGGCCTGGCGTATAGCATCTTCTCTTGATATTGAACTTAATCCTTCTGCCTCAATAGTCTTGTCTTCGGCAAAAGAGTTCGTGCCGAAAATCAGAAAAATTGCAAATACCAATATAGACAAAGATGCCTTTTTCATTTGTTTAAACCTTTCACATTATCAACCTGTTCTTTATATGCAGGGTCAAGTTTTATACAATTCAGAAACAACCTCTTAGCTTCTTCTTTATCACCTTTATCAAGCGCATCAAGTCCCTGTGAAAAATAAATTGCTGCGTCAAGATTGCCATTACTCTTTACCGGAACCGGATTAAACGTAACTTTCATCGATTTTGCTATTTTCCCCGCAAGGTCAACAGCTATATTTATAAGCCCGCTGTTATCACCGGTTATAGATTCAGCCATTACTACTTCGCCAGTTTCAACTATTATTATTCTTGCATCTATACGCACACTGTTTCCCAGTACCATAAATGATCCAAAAACAATAGATTGCGCTCCAAGTAACTTTCCTGCCTTTACTGCGGTTGATTGATCCACGCTTCCACTTTGGCTAAGCGCTATTTCCTTCAAAATTGCCTGAATTTTTTCCCGCTCTATGATCTGAAGAGTCGTATTGCTGTTTTTAAGATCGGTAATCAGCATGGCGGAAAGTCCCTTGCTTAAAGGAGCATATTTCTCCGACTCGGTAACGGAGTTGTTTTCGAAAGGCAAAACAGCCATTGTTTTAGGGACCTGGTCTATAATTGCTGCCGACGGCTCATATTCTTTTATGTCTTCCTTGGAAACACTGGCGCATCCGCAAAAAAGCATAAGGAGTACAAGCGCTACAGCTGCATAAATATTAATATTTTTCATTCTTTTATCCTTTATATTGCATCAAAGTCGGTACGAGCATTATGTTTATTTGTAACTATCACTAAAAAAAATTATGGATAAGGATAAGGATGAGGTTGAGGTGGTGCAGGAGGTGAGTCTACATCCTCTATCGGCTCTCCACCTACCCCGGTTATTCCGAGATCTCCTATGTCTACTCCCAAAACATCTGTTGTTGTGTATCCACTGTTAATCAGAGAGTTATCCACAGCAGGGCTGATAGTTATCAAGTTGCTTTCCGCAGAACTCAATAAAGATTCAATTGCAGTTGATATTTTAGTACCCTTCATGTTTATTATATTATTTATACTTGGGTAATCTGCACCGGGACAATTATATGCAGCCTCTTTTGCAAGGTCAAATTTAGGATCTTCCTTAAGTGCCATATCAAAATAAATCTTTGCCTCTTTCCACTTACCGGCATCTAAAGCATCGAGTGCATTACCATAATAAACCAAGGCATTGTATACCTTTGTATGCGGGATTCCAATTATCTTTTTTTCTTCATCCGTAAGCTTGATGCCCAAGATTCCGGCGATATCTTTTATAATCATCGCAGGAAGTTCAAAAAATTTATCCTTTTCAACAGATGCAGATGCGCTGCCTTTGATATTTTCTGCCTCGGTTGAAGCTAAAGTGGTTATGGCATTTATGCTTCCAAGTGATAGATTGCCAAGAACCAAATTTCGGGCACCAAGAAGTTTGCCAACCTTGGGTGCCGTGTCCTTATCTACAAGACCGGTTTGCCCTAACTTCATCTCATCCAGCAGAGCCTGCAACCTGATTCTCTCAACAACTTGTACTGATTTTATTTTTGAAAGGTCTGAAATGATCATTGCCGCAAGGCCTTTCCGGAACGCATGAAGGCTTTTATCATGTGAAAGATCCTCGTAATAGCACACTGCAACAGTGTTGGCAGCGGGTTTTACGCCCATGAGTTCTTTTTCCTGAACAAGCGCTTTTGCCGCAAGCTTGCGGCTCTGGGTAATTCTTAGCAATGTAATTTGTCGTGCTATTGCTTCTTCCAGAATTGGTTTGCTCTTGTTTCTGTAGCTCTGCCAAACCTGTATCGCCTTTTCAAAATTTTCTTTTCCAAGATAAGCAAGCCCAAGATAATAGGTACTAAAAGGGTCTCCCGGCTCCTTTGTCAGGGTAGTCTCAAATTCTGAAATGGCTTTATCGAGACGGCCTGTTTTCAAATACCAAACCCCCAGTTTATTGCCTGATTTAACCGAATCCGGGTTTTCTCCAACATATCCTTCATAAACAGGCAACGCGCCATTGTCTTGTGCAATTCCGCCCTGTCGATTATTTTTTGCAGGCCCGTCGATTCCTCCGCAACCGCAAATTAATGCTATATTGATAAGTAAGATTATAAAAATAATTTTTTTAATATTCATAGTGTTATGAAATAACCTTTTTTTTATAGATTTATAGGGGATTATTGCTTTTTTTATACGCATATGCCGTTATTATCAAGCGAAATAATCTTGAAATATTTGTTAAAAAATATTCTTTTCTGCGGTTTTAAATATACCCCATACCCTCATATAATTTTGATATAATAACCTTTCAGCGGAACATATTTATGAGAAATGCTATAATACATTCATTTCAGATTATTTTCGGCATAATGCTTCTTCTTGTGTTTTATTTCGTCTTTTTTTAAGATTTCATAATAATGCATAATCTGGTTAATATAATCTACCGTTTCTGAGCCTCTGCAATATCCATATTTTGCTTTGGAATAATACCGTTGTTCGCTCAATAAGGGAAGAACTTTTGAAATAGACGCCCAGCTCTTCGGGTCCATCTTTTTATTAACAGCGAGTTTCATGGCATCTGAAATATGACCTTCACCTACATTATATGCTGCAAGAGCTATAAGCAGTCTATTAAGTTCTGATGCAGTGTCATAATAATTATACAAATTTTTTAAATGCTTTAAGCCGGTATAAATACTTTGTTCAGGGTCGAATATATTAGTTGATCCCAAGCTTATTGCTGTTTCAGGGGTTAGCTGCATGAATCCGTATGCTCCGGCATAGCTTTGCGCAAAAGGATCAAACCGGGATTCCTGATATGCCATGGCTGTTACCAACCTCCAGTCAAAACCGTAAGTAAAGGAAGCTTCTTTTATGATTTGGCTGTATATAGGAAACCTAGTTTTCATCATGACATAAAAAATAATTATATCAGTGTTATCAAAAGAATCGATTCCCGAATAATATCTGTTGCGAATCGAAGCATATTTCCCATTGTTTTTTATCATATTAAAGAAATCGTTAATACGTAATAAAAGAGTTTTGGAATGCCGTTCAACCGCCCAGCTTACAGGCTCAAAGTCACTTATTGCTCCTGCAATTACAACCTGTGGATTATATCTTCTGTTAAGATTGGCTATGTTCGAGTATGCAATAGTAATCTTGATTTTTTTCTGGGCAACCTTTTCTATCAATTCCTCATCATTGTTATTTTCACAGGGTGCTATTTTAATATTAATTCCTTGCTCTTTCAATTTTTTTAGCTGATCTTCATACGGTGAGCCTTTTCTGACATAAACATATTGTCCCTCAAGATCTTTTTTGGTTTTTATATACCGTGCTATATTTTTTCTAATAATAATACGCTGACATATGTTCATGTAACTATTTGAAAAAGCAACCTCTTTTTTTCTTTCGGGAGATATTGTGATATTTGCGGCAATAAAAGCATCTTTATATTTTTTTAAAACGGGTATCAAATTTTCCGGTATATCAACTACCTTCACGACAAGCTTTACACCGAGATATTCTGCAAAAGCCTTTGCCAGTTCATATTCAAAACCCATAGGTTGATCTTTATAAAAATAATAGCAATGAGCATTGTTTAATGTAATTACAGTTATTTCTCCGCGTTTTAGAATATTATCAAGGCTCGCGTTTTCAGAGTTCTTGTCCCAGACCATATATGCGCAGAAAATAATAAACAAAAATACTACAAATAAATTGGTATTACGAGTTATTCTATTCATACAATTTATCATTGCCGCTTCAGAAAAACCATTAAAAGGCTCCAATCTGACAGTCTTTTATTTTTATTCCAAGAGCTTCGCATGCGCAGCTGACAGAAAATCTTGACAAGTTTAAATTGTCGGCAATTTCCCAGGATTTGATGCATAAAAGTTTTCCATCATCGAGACAGTTGCGTATTGCAGCTTCAAGATCCTCTGGTACAAAATCGTTTACTTTAACAATTTTTTTGTCGGGTTTGTACCCAAACAGTCCAAGCTGGCATTTTGCGAGTTTAAGATTAAGCCGATCTGCCGCAGCCCCTATATCACAAGCCGGTATTTGTAATTTCCATGCAATCTCAAAAGCATCGGAGCAGGAAAGTTCATTGTCTGCGACACATTTTATTATTTCACTTTCAATTTCACTTTCTTTTAAAGACATCACAATGTTCCTTTCTTTTATTGATGGCTTTGCAAAAAGTACTTTTGAACCACTTTCAAAACGTTTCAGTTTGGTCAAGGTCAAGGCGGGTGAAAATTTTAACCGCAGGAATACATGGAGTATTTCGAGGATTAAAATTTTTGCCCAACGTAGAGATCGGCCAAAATGGGACGTTTTGGAACTGGCTCTTTTGCTTAAGTTGCGATTCGTCTTTTTTCATTGCATCATACGAACATGTACGATTCATCTCATGCAATTCACATGCCTTACGCATTAATCTTTTTTGCTTTGCCGTCCAGGTTATGACTTATTATGGAGATATTTATAATTATAGCGATTTATTTCTATTAGTTATTTTCGTTGTATAAAAATAGGTGTTCAAATTAATAAGTTGCCATAAATACCAAAATTTTGACTTTTGTCAGTTTATTTATTATAATCAGATTATAACAACTCCATCAACAGGCCAATTGCATATAAGCTTGGTCCTGTAGCTTTTAGTAAGGGAAGTACCGCGCGCGAAAACAGAATCAACCATAATTTATTACGGTCAAAAATTCCCAAGTTGATCGCTGCAGGATCTTAAATTTATTTCAGGCGTAAGAGGGGGGAAGCATTTTCCCACCAAACAAAAAGTCATATTTTGGCTTTTTGAAGAAGTGTTCTTATTGTGAAAATTGAAACTATATACGAAATATTAAATCAAATCAAACCGAATATGCAGTAACTATTTGATAAATAAATATAGTACTCTGCTTTTAGCAGCAAGGAGGTTTGTTTATAACAATGAATAATATGAAATCTGCTATAAAAACAGTTTTTATTTATACCATGATTTTTTTCCTGGGGACTTTTTTTGTTTTTCAAAATGCTTTTTGTATGACAGTTAAAGAGGAAGAAGACCTTTCAAGTGAATTCATGAGAGCAATATCAGGATATTATGAAATTATCGATGATCCGGTTATAATAAAATATGTTAATGATATCGGAACGAAAATATTGGCCTCTGCTCCGCCTCAGCCTTTTACCTATCAGTTCTATGTTGTCAGAGATGAAAATTTTAATGCATTTGCGGGACCGGCGGGTCATATATTTATTCACAGTGGACTTATTGCCGCTATGGATAATGAGGAAGAACTCGCAGGCATAATGGCTCATGAAATTACTCATGTAATTTGTCGCCATCTTTCCGAACAGTATGAAAAATCAAAAAAAATTGGCATTGCAACTCTTGCCGGAATGGCTGCCGGAATATTGCTTGGAGTTGGTGGGGCAGGAGAGGCAACCAATGCTTTAATCATGGGCTCGGCTGCTATGGGGCAGTCGCTCTCTCTTGCTTACAGCCGTGAAGATGAAATTCAGGCCGATCAGATAGGTTTGAATTACCTTAGAAAAGCTGGATACACTGGAGAAGGAATGTTGAGCATGTTAAAGAAAATCCGTGATAAACGCTGGTTTGATCCAACTGAAATTCCTGTTTATCTTTCAACTCACCCTGCGGTTGAAGACCGTATAAGTTTTCTTAGCAACAGAGTGGTCAAAAGCCATGAATCTTTAAACAATAGTAATTTTGAAAAGGCGCATATAAGACTTCTTGTCATGTACGGCAATAAAGATAATATATTAAGAACATTTAAACAGGATGTAACAAATAAGCCCAAAGATTACATGGCACAATATAAGTATGCCCTGATTTTGTCCGAAAACGGTAACAGGTCAGATGCGATTGCATATTTCAAAAAAGCGCTTGAGGAAAACCCCTTTGATCCTGACGTTTTAAGAGATCTAGGAAAAGCATATTTCCAGGATGGACAATACCCTGAAGCGCAGAAAACCCTTGAAGGAGCGGTAAGCCTTGCCCCGGATGACCCGGAAACTCTCTTGTTTCTTGGACGCGTTAAAGAAGAAACAGGAAAATTTAATGATGCTAAAAATTTGTTTTTAACTATTACCGAAAAATATCCATATTATAAACGGGCATTATATCTTCTTGGCGAAACATGTGGGAAAATGAACAACATGGCTGACGCCCATTATTATTTAGGTTTATATTACAATGATAAAGAAGATCTAAAAAACGCACGTTTCCACCTTGAAAGGGCGGCAGAAAAGACAAACGATAGCAACAGAAAAGCTAAAATAGAAGAAATGCTTAAAAAAATAAAAAAGGACGCCAAAAAAGAGCTTTAAGCATCATAAGGCATGTAACATTTATATATTATTATTTCGCAGCAGGAGACGGAAGCAATCACAGAGCTTGTGCTTTGACCGTCTTTAACCAGCCTCTCGCGAGTTATAAATTTTTCCACCCAGTAAGGAATAATTAAGAAGAACTTTTGCTGCTTCTTCTCGTCTGACATCGCATATGACTGAAATCCCTCTCTTCTCAAGCTCAATTTTCCATTCCTTGATTTTTGGTCCTTCATCAAAACCGATTTTTCTCGCATCATCATCGCAAGCGCCGGTAATGACTCTTCGTACTCCGGACCATACAGTTGCCCCTAAACACATAGCGCATGGCTCTGTACTGGCCACAAGCTCGTGAGCAGGCAAATTTTGCCCCCCAAGATCGTAGCAAGCAACTTTTTTCTGTGCAAGTGCAAAAGCCACTACTTCCGCATGCAGGATAGATAAGCCCGCGGAAGTAACTAAATTTACGCCCAGAGAGACTAATTTCCCGGATTCAGACTCAAAGATTGCAGCTGCAAAAGGGCCTCCGGTGCCTTTGGAAACATTTAGTTGTGAGGCTTCGATAACAAACGACATTCGATCCTCAATTGATGATATATAAACAGGATGTCTTATTATGAAAGCATCAATCCAATCGGGCAGCTGAATTTCTATTATACTAGGCTGAAATGACATAGTGATTCACCTTTAATTATATGCCGAATATTTTTCCGGCTTCTCTCCAAGTCGTTGCCTATATGATCTCTGCCGGAACTGACCGGGATTCAATAACACGCATTTTTTTCCACTTGCCCTGGCGGTAGCGCAGCATAAAGGCCATCCCAAGAGCACCGGCATAGAATGAGGCCAGTGTCCAGGCCGTATATATTCCAGCGCCCATGACTTCGATAGCAATGTAAACCGGAATGATCATTCCTCCCAAAGAAAGCGCAGCAACAGTCCACATGATGAATCGTGTATCGCCGGCACCTTTAATGGCTCCGGAATATATCAGATTCAATGCATCGAAAAAGCAGAATACCGCAACAAAACGCATCAGAATCACACCAAGATTCATTATTTCTGCGTATTGTTCCGGGCTATAATACCTTGCCTTAAATAGATAAAGTATAGGCTCCGGCAAAAATACAAAAAAAACCGCAAGAAGCGTCATATAAACAAGGGTGATATGCAGGGCGCTGGTGGTAGCATATACGCCATCTTCCGGGCAGCCTCGTCCGATAGCCTGGCCTACCAATGTAGCATTACCTATATGAAATCCGACCATGGGCAAAAAAGCCAGCGACTCTATGGAAAGCACTATGTTGGATGTAGCCATCTCCAGGTCACCAAGCCGGCCCAACATCTGGATGAAAAAGGTGAACCCGAAGATCTCAAGAAAAAACTGTATGCCGCTTGGCAGACCAAAGCGCATTAGGCGGCCGAAAAGCTCTTTGTCAAACGCTCTGTTGCTCCACGTTCCGAATCGTGACCGATTCTCAGCGCTGAACAGGAAAAGGCCCAGGATAAGTACGATAAAGGCTGAAGCTGCAACGGTGGCTATTGCAGCCCCAACAATACCCAGTTCCGGGAAAGGGCCGATACCGTTTATCAGGCAGTAATCCAGAGGGATGTTTACAATTGCGCCTGCTATGTGGACAAACATAACCACCCGGGTCAGGCCTCTGCCCGTATAAAAACACGCCATGGCCGAACCCAGAATTGGAAATCCTGCACCGAGGATAAGAATATTAAAATATTGGACCTCCAAAGAACGAATATGCGGGGAATGTCCGATCATGTCGAAAAGACGCCCGGATATAAAAACAAAAGATGCCACTAAGACAGCAGCAAAGACGGAGAAGTAGATACCCTGCCAGACTGAAGACCCGACTCGATTCAGGGCATTTGCACCTGTGTATTGGGCTACAAAAGCGTTGGTGTAATTTACAACACCCAAAAAAATTGAAAAGCATGCGAAAGATGCAATTCCAGCTGGCAAAGCGGCAGAGATGCTGTCAACCGAATAATTGGCCAGAAATATTCTGTCCGTAAACTGCATAAGGGTGAGCGAACCCATGGAAGCCACCAGAGGCAGGCTGATGGCCATAACACTGCGATAGCCATTAGGTCTGGACCAGCGTTTGATCATGTTCTGGAGATCTCCGAAAAATTGTTATTCACATAAAAGTTAGTTTTAAAACGTTTCAGTCCCTCAGGATTCATCAAAAACAGGGCTGAAAAATAACATCAGTTTTCATCACATTTAGCTCATGCCTTTCTGCAAAGATCTAATGTGTTCATTGCTGCCGATAATATAAAGGATATCACTTTCCTTAAGAATAAACTCACCATCAGGTATTACAACTCTTTCAGGAATGATTTCCCTGATCATTGCAATTTGAATTTCGTACCGGTTTCTCAGCATTAAATCCTTTAGTTTTTTTCCGCGCCATTCTTTTGGCGGGGTTATCTCAATCAAGCTAAAACCTTCGGTAAGCGGAATATATTTTAAAAAATTTGGAGAAGATATTGTATTTGCCATTTGTTCTGCCAAATCTCGCTCAGGAAAAACAATATGTGTCGCTCCGATTTTTTCCAGTATTTTTACGTGATCTTCATTAACAGCTTTGGCAATAATGTTTTTAATATTTAATTCCTTCATATAAAGCGTAATTAATACGCTTACATCTAATTTACTGCCAACGGAAATGACAACCGTATCAAAATCGGTGATGCCCAGTTTCATCAAAAAAGATTTATCCTTGGCATCACCGACTACAGCCTTGCGTACAAATGGTTTAACCTGGTTCACTATTTCTTCTTTAACTTCGACAGCCATTATTTTATAGCCTAACAAGCTCAGTGATTTACAAAGATAAAACACAAAACTGCTAAGACCGATTACTGCTATATTTTTCATAGTAATTATCCCACTAAAATATTATCTTCTGCATATTTAATATCATTTCCATCTTTAGTAGCTATAACGACTGCTAAAGTTAAAGGCCCGACTCTGCCTATCAGCATCACTATCGTTATTAATATACGACTAACCGGAGAAAGAGCGGCAGTGATACCGGCAGAAAGGCCTACAGTACCGAAAGCGGAAACAACTTCAAAAAATATCTGAATAAATTTTGTTCCGTTATCACTGAAAGGAGTATTATGAAACTCCGCTATTGTAACCAGAAAAGAGAAAAGAATTACGGTTAGAATAGCAAAAACAACAAGAACTATCGCTTTCGATATTACTTTAAAAGGCAGCGTGCTGTAAAACAAATTTACGTTTTTTGTGTCATTGATTTTAGATCTAATAAATGCAAAAATTACCGCCAGAGTTGCCGTTTTAATTCCGCCGCCGCAAGATGCCGGGGATGCGCCAATAAACATAAGATTTGCAATAACCAATAAAGAAGGCATGGATACTGCGGATATGTCGATTGTATTAAACCCGGCTGTACGTGCAGTAACGGATTGAAACATAGAGGAAAGAATTTTTGCAAGAAGACTATAGCCTTTCATTGAAACATCATATTCAAAAATAAACAGAAAAACAGTTCCAACAATTATAAGTAAACCTGAAAATAAAAGAACAGCTCTGGAATGAAGCGATAGTTTGTGAAAAGAGAATCCTTTTTTGCGATTCTTATAGAGTTCGTATATTACTATAAAACCAATGCCGCCGCTGATTATTAAAAACATAATTATTAAATTAACAAATATGTCTGAACGATAAGCAGTTAAACTATCAGGAAAAGTACTGAAACCAGCATTGCAGAATGCGGAAATTGAGTGAAAAACAGCTGCGTAAAGAGCTTTGTCAAATGGCATATCAAAAAGAAAACGGATTGTTAAAAGTACTGTGCCTATGGCCTCAAAAGAAAATGTGAATATAAAGACCGATTTTAAAAGTGAGCCGATATCAATTGTATCAAAAAAGGCTAAGGTTTCCTGAATAACTTCTCTGCTGCCGATACCGAATCTGCCATGAAAAAAAAACAGCAAAAGAGTGGAAAAAGACATTATTCCCAGACCTCCTACCTGAATCAGCATAAGAATAATAATCTGGCCGGCAGTTGAAAAAGAAGAGCCGGTATCGACAACAATTAATCCTGTAACACAGGTAGCCGAAGTGGAAGTAAAAAGAGAATCAACAAAATTTAACGCGGGGCCGGTTGAAGCAAACGGACGGGATAATAAAAATGATCCGATAAGAATAACACTTATAAAACTCAATGTAACCAAAGACTGCGGGCTTAAATTGGAAAAAGAAAATTTATATAGATTTTTTATATATCGCATAATATCAAGACAACAAATAGTAAAACATTATGAACTTGCAAAAAGTCCCTTAAAAAAACCAATTGAATCCATTTGGGATTACGGGCCTTTTTGGAGGTCAGGCAAATATAATCATTTATTTTTAAGTATTTCTACCGCATGTGCAATTGTTGCATCGGTTATTTTTTCACCGCCAAGCATTCTGGCAATTTCTTCAATACGTTCATTTTTGTTTAATGGGGTTAATACTGTTTTTGTTTTACCGTCTGCCACATGCTTTGATATTCTGAAATGGTGATCAGCAAAACTTGCAATCTGAGCAAGATGAGTAATACAAATTATCTGGTAGCTTTTGGATAGAGATGCCATTTTCCGTCCTACCACTTCTGCAACAGCGCCACCTATACCCGCGTCAACTTCATCAAAAACAATTGTCTCAACCGTTTTGGTTTCAGCAAGAAGAGCTTTTAAAGCAAGTATGACTCTTGAAAGTTCACCTCCTGAAACTATGGAAGAAAGCGGTTTTAATGCTTCTCCCACATTTGGAGCAATCAGAAATACAGCATTGTCAATTCCGGTTTCGTTAACAATGTAACCGTCTGAAGTAAAAATTGAATCAGTACCGCTTGATGCAGGCTGAGTCTGCAAAGATACTTCAAATTTAGTGCCGGGCATTTTAAGAGTTGACAGTTCTTTTTCAACCTTTGCTGCAAATTTTATTGCGGTTTCTTTCCTTTTTTCTGAAAGCAGCTTAGCGCATGCAGCAAGCTGTTTGTGCATTCCATCAAGTTTTTTTTGAGTTTCGCAGATATTTTCAGCAATATTTTCAATACCGGAAAGCTCTTTTTCAGTTTCTTCAAGTTTCTCAAAAATTGCCTGTACGGATCCTCCGTATTTTCGCTTCAGCTTATTTATTAAATCCAGCCGCGCTTCAATGGCTTCCAGATCTTTTTCGTCTGCTTGTATTTTTGCAAGATAATCTCTTAAATCATTTGATGTTTCTTCTATATTATAGGCCGCCTGCTCAATGGATTCAGCCTTTTGAGAAAGTGCCGGATCAAGCTTTCCAGCTTTTTCAAGGTTTTTCCTGACACCTGCAAGCCGCTCTATCACAGCCCCGTGCATGCTGTACAGCTCTTCAACACTTGTATTTACAGCTTCAAATATTGCTTCTATATTTTTAAGTCTGATTCTCTCCAATTCCAATTCCGCATCTTCAGACTGCTTAATTGCCGCATCAGTTATCTCTTTTTTTCGGTACGAAAGATAATCGATTTGTTCTGCCTGGTGGTCTTTTATAGAATTAAGCTCTTTTAACTTTTTAGCAATAGGAATCATTTCGTGATATAATTCAAATACTTGATTTCTATTCGGAACATGACCTGCAAACTGGTCAAGAATCAAAAGATGTTGTTCTTCTTTCAACAACCCCTGATGAGCGTGCTGTCCTGAAATGCTGACAAGATTATCGGTTATGGATCCTAATATCTGAATTGTGGATAGCCTTCCGTTTATATATATTCTATGCCTGTCATTTTTTGAAATGATTCTTCTTATTAAAAGGCCATCAGCAGGATCATAATCCTGTTCTTTCATAAGCTTTGCGGTTTTGCTTTCTGGGATAATTTCAAACAGGGCTTCAAGCTCTGCAGCTTCTTTTCCGGTTCTTACAAGTGTTGAAGTTGCCCTGCTTCCAAGCAGAAGGTTTACGGCATTTATAATAATGGATTTGCCTGCCCCGGTCTCACCGCTTAATACAGTCAGGCCGTCAGAAAAACGGATGTGAAGATCATCAATTATTGCAAAATTTCTTATGGAAAGCTCGCAAAGCATATTAATAAACCGAATTTTTTCAATAAGTTTGTATTGGTCATAAACGTTTTTCCTTATCTCACAACCTTTTGATTTTGTAAATATTAATTTATAAATGCTATTGATACGGATATAATCGAATCTTATTCGTTGAAGATAATGAAATTGTAGTGCATTCTTTCTTTGGCAATAGGCAAAATCCAAAGAAAAGGCATTAATTGAATAATTCAGTATTTTTCTAATTCAGCCCCCACCATATGTAGCAAGCAGGTTTTAACTTGTATTTACGATAACTTTTTCAGCTTCTGACTTCTATAATCTGCCAAAAATTATAATTCCACATATTGCGTTTTTCCTGGCAATAAAACTAGTTTCACACATAAAACTTCAACAACAATTATTTGATTTTATAGAAATATTAGTGTAAATGAAAATTAATTCAACAAACAGATTTGTTCAAGCCGGTAAATTAAAGATTATCTGTATAGCTGTTCTATGCCCGATAAAAATTAAAAGAAAGATTTTAGGAGCAATCGCCGGGGCAAATCTCTTATGGGCGGAAGTCGGAGCTAATCCACGAGATGTTCAGGATAAGACGGAAGAGGGCAGGGGAGAAACTGTTAGCCGCTGCAGAACTATTTTTCATTAAAACAATTGGGACATATGGAGCGGCCCGTTACGCTGTTATAATCGAATCAAATAAAATTGTAGGAAGTTAGAGGCCTCATCGATTTGCAGTTTTCTGCATTATTAACACAAAGCATAAAATCATATAACCATAAATTATTATTGATATTTTACAGTTTATTCTTTATTTTCATTTTCACTTGGTATACTTTTGCCAAAAAAATCGTAAAAACTTTGTGAATCAATTTTTAAATGGGAAATAATACCCACAGGTAAAACGGATGAATCATAACGGAAACAACATTGAAGCACGCTTGTGGGATGCGGCAGATCAATTGCGCGCCAACTCCAAGCTGAAATCGTCTGAATATTCCGTGCCGGTGCTGGGTCTGGTTTTTCTGCGATATGCCGACCATAAGTTCCAGGTAGCGGCAAAGAAACTGGCGGGGGCTGGTAGCGGACGGCGTAAGATAGGTCCGGCGGATTATCAGGCCCGGGGTGTGCTTTACCTGCCCGAGACGGCGCGTTTCTCCGTGCTGATCCAACTGCCTGAGGGTGATAATATCGGCGCGGCCATCAACGACGCCATGCGTGCAATCGAGGCGGAGAATCCCGACCTCAAGGACATATTGCCCAAGACCTACAATCGTTTCGAGAACTCCCTGCTTAAAGCGGATCTTCCCCCATTAAAGAAACGAACTATGGCATATAACGATTTATATTTATTATCGTTTTCTCTCTGATGTTAGCATTTTCTTAGTGTACACATTTGCCGTCCGTGATGGAAGAACGGATG
>Ga0180732_1001335_pt1 | contig 15626 bp, 18 predicted proteins | sample KR11_01MetaG_FD_148674 | JGI IMG/M metagenome (GOLD analysis project Ga0180732, IMG submission 148674) | Groundwater microbial communities from the Olkiluoto Island deep subsurface site, Finland - KR11_0.1 MetaG | ecosystem: Environmental > Aquatic > Deep subsurface > Groundwater | place...
AGTGATGGAGAAACTAGGGATTGCCGATACTGGAGAGGTAGTAAGTATCAAAGGGAAGCAGGAAACTGTTGCCAAAGTCATGCCTACTTTTCCGGAATTTCGGGGTCGGGGCATTGTCCAAATTGATGGTATTATTAGGGAAAATGCTAAAGTAAGTCTTGATGAGAAAGTGACTTTAAAAAAAATTAAAGTCGAGGAGGCTCAACGAGTCACTCTCTCCCCTTTAACTATAACTCCCGCCACACTTGATACCACCTATCTGTCTCACCTCCTTTCAGCAATCCCCATAGTAAAAGGAGATCGGGTTCAAGTTAGTTTTTTAGGGACAAGGAAACAAGACTTTCAGGTGGCGGATACTACTCCTTCTGCTCCTGTGCTTTTGACACCGCAAACTGTAATTTCCATCACCGGAGAAGGGAAAAAGGAAGAGGCAAGATTAACCTATGAGGATATTGGTGGTATAGGGGAGCAAATCAAAAGAATCAGGGAAATGATTGAACTTCCTTTAAAATTTCCGCAAATTTTCGCCCGCTTAGGCGTAGAACCTCCCAAAGGGGTTTTATTATACGGACCACCAGGTTGCGGAAAGACCCTGATTGCCCGGGTGATTGCCAACGAAACCGATGCCTATTTTTTGCAACTTTCCGGCCCCCAGATTATGCACAAGTTTTACGGTGAGTCCGAAGCTCATCTTCGCAGTGTCTTTGAGGAGGCAAAGAAAAACGCCCCCTCAATTTTGTTCTTAGACGAGCTGGATGCCATTGCTCCTAAAAGAGAAGAATTAGGCGGAGAAAAACAAGTGGAAAGAAGGGTGGTGGCAACGCTTTTAGCAGAAATGGATGGTTTGGAGAGCCGGGGAGAGCTTATTGTTATCGGGGCTACCAACTTGCCCAATATTTTGGATCCGGCTTTGCGCCGTCCCGGCCGTTTTGATAGAGAAATTGCTATTCCCATTCCCGATAAAAATGGTCGGAAGGAAATTCTTACCATTCACACCCGCGGAATGCCTCTTTCTCAGGATGTGGATCTTGACAAGCTGGCTTTTTTAACTCACGGCTTTGTTGGTGCTGATTTGGCGGCTCTTTGTCGGGAAGGAGCGATGTATGCCCTGCGCCGTCTAATGCCCGAAATCGATTTTGAACAAGAAGTCATTCCCCAAGAGGCTCTTCTTTCCCTTGAGGTGACGATGGATGATTTCCTTAATGCTTTAAGAGAAATCGAACCCTCAGCCATCCGGGAGGTTTTTACCGAGATTCCCGAGGTAAGCTTTGAAGACATAGGAGGACTTGATGATGTTAAAAAGATACTTACCGAAACAATTTGTGAGCCCCTGTATCATCCCGAGGTTTTTGCCAGAGCTAAAATAAAGCCTGCCAAGGGAATTTTATTAACTGGCGAGCCGGGAACAGGAAAAACTCTTTTGATCAAGGCCATTGCCAAAGAAACAGAAGTGAATTTTATTTCTGTTAAAGGGCCAGAGCTTTTATCAAAGTATATCGGCGAAAGTGAAAAGGGGGTACGGGAAGTTTTTAAAAAAGCGAGACAGGCTGCCCCTTGTATTTTATTTTTTGACGAAATTGAATCCCTGGTTCCTAAAAGGGGTAAGCTGATGGGAGAGCAGGTTACTGAACGGGTTATTTCCCAGTTCTTAACCGAGATGGATGGAATTGAGGAGCTAAAAGGAGTGGTTATTTTAGCCAGTACTAATCGGCCCGATTTGCTTGACCCGGCCTTATTGCGCCCTGGTCGGTTTGATTTTGTTTTAGAACTCCCCAAACCAGATCAGGAAGCACGGGAAGAGATTTTCAAAATTCATACTAAAGGGAAACCGTTGAGTAAGGATGTTAGTCTTAGCCAACTTGCCAGGGAGACAAGCGGAATGGTGGGAGCAGACATTGCTTCGGTTTGTCAAAAGGCAAGTTTATTGGCTATTCGAGAATTTTTAGCCAGTAAAGAGAAAGACCTTAAGAAGTTAAAAATTACCAAGAAGCACTTTATGAAGGCTTTAGAAGATGTTAAAACAACAAACCATTAAATGCGCCTTTTGTCAAGGGACAGGAGAAAACCCCCATTTTACCGGCAGCTGTCCGGTTTGCAAAGGCAGAGGTAAAAATCAGATTAGAGGCAAGATTGCCACTTGCCGAGATTGTCGTGGTTCCGGCCAAAAGGGTGGCACTACCTTAACCTGTTTTACCTGTGGTGGTTTAGGGGTGGTTCCTGACACTCGAGAAGTAATCAAAAAAGCAAGAGAGGAAATTCGAAAAGCTCGGGAGGAGATGGAAAAAGAGAGACCTGCCCGCCAACGGCCTGAGCCGCACCCGCCCGCTTCGAGTCGCGAAGCGAGTCGGGCGGGGGCGATGGCAGGCGGGGAAGAATTTCGCAAGAAACCCTCTGCCTTGTTAACGGAAGAGGCAGAAGAAGATGAGTCAGAAGAAAGTGGCAAAGGGAGTTGTTTTTGCCAATCTTGTGCTAAGAAAATCAATAAGGAATCAACTATCAAGGTATGTCCTGCGTGTTTTCGCAAGATAAAGAAAGAATGAAAGGAAATTATTTCGATTTGCCAATTAGTGGAGAGAAACAAGGTTCTCGCCGTAGGCGAGGTTCTTACATTTACGGAATTATCAATAGCGAAGATCAGAATCCTGGAGATTCCCTTATTGCCTATCGTGATTTGGCGGTAGTCGTCAGGGAGGCAGAATTTAGGGATTATGAAACCCTTTCTAAAGAAGAGGTTATTAAGGAACTAATTAGCCATCAGCAAACAATAGAAAAGATTATGGAAAACTTTGGCAGTGTTTTACCCGTTAAGTTTGGGACAATCTTGAAAAATGAGGAAGAAGTAAGCTCGGCTTTAGAAAAGGGGTATTCATTCCTTAAAGAGGCTTTAAGAAAGATGGAAGCCAAAATTGAACTTGATTTAGTTTGCTTTTGGAATGAGCAAAAAGCAGCCCAACTGGTTTTCCAGAAAAGCAAGAGGGTGCAAACTCTGCAAAAGAATTTAAGTAAAAAAAGAAAAGTCAGTTTAGAAGAAAAAATTGCTTTGGGGAAAGTGATTGCCAAGCATCTTGAGACCCAAAAGGAAAAAATAAGTAACCAGATTCTTAGAGCGTTAAAAAGAGTGGCGGTGGAGAATTGCCCTCATGTTTTAGCCGATGTCAATATGCTTTTAAACCAGGCTTTTTTGGTGGAAAAAGAGAATGAAGAAAGTTTCAACCATGTCTTGAATCAGCTAGATAGCAAATTAAAAGAACTGGTTAACTTTCGTTTAGTTGGTCCTTTACCTCCCTATAGCTTCGCTACGGTAGTTATTGAACTTTTAGATAAAGAGGAGGTAGAGAAAGCAAAAAAACTCCTGAAATTTAATGGAGAGATAAATAAAGAAAATCTCAAAAAGGCTTATGACAAGTTAGCTTTTGAGCTTCATCCAGATTATGGAGGAAACTCAATTGAATTTGAGCTTGTCACTCAAGGTTATAAATTGCTAAGAAAATATGTTGAGCATGGTTTAGTAAATCTCTATTTGTACCAATGGAAAGAACAGGGCGAACTTTAATCTATGTGCCAATCATTCATACCGACCCGGATTTGGGAAGTTTGGCCACTGATATTGAAGAAAAAGCGACCCAACTTTTAGGGGAACGTTGGGAAAGACATAAAAAAATAGTCGGGGAGTATTGGGAAGGAATAGAAAAGTACTTTGAAAGAAGAAACTTAAAGGGTGTCAAGATTTTCCAGGATGCTCTGCCTGCAGGGGACAAAGAAGCGGAAATCATCATTGATAAGTTAGCTAAAACGGGCAGTCCTAATTATAGACTGCTTAAAAAGTTTGTCAGTCAAGGAGCAATTTTACAAAAGACTGAAGACTTTGCTCTTTTAAAACGAGAATATCAATTAACCAAAGAGCTGATGTTTCATAAGTCTTTATTTTGGGCGATTTTAGCCCTTTTAAATTATAAACTAAAGAAAAAGAGATTACTTGAAGCCCGAGATAGGTATATTGCGGCGCAAATTAATCAGAATTTAAAGGAAGGAGAAACAGGCGTCTGTTTTTTAGGAGCTTACCACCAGGTTTTGCCAAAGCTATCAAAAGCTATCAAAATCATACAGGTGAAACGGCCCAGTAAGCTGAGGGAATATTACCAGAAGCTAATAGCCAACAAGGGAACGAAGGAGATTAATTATTACTTAAGAAAACCTGTTAAAAAAGGAACATCAGGAAATTATGAATAACGAAGAAGGCAATTATTTCGATCCGCCAATTGGCGGAGAGAAACAAGGTTCTGTCCAAAGGACAGGTTCTTATATTTACGCCATTGTTGAAGCCAGTAGACAGGAAGGATTTGGTAATTTAGGGATTGGGGGTAGAGGCGATGGAGTCTATACTGTCCACTGTGGTAGTTTGGCGGCGGTTGTTTCCGCCTCCCCAATTGTGAAATATCCAGTCTCTCGGGACAACACGATGGCTCATCAAAAGGTCCTGGAGAAAGTAATGAGAAAGTTTGCTCTTTTACCAGTGAGGTATTGCACCATTGCTGAAAAAGAAGAAGATATTAAGGAAAAAGTGCTTAAGGCAAGATATAAAGAATTTAAAGACTTGCTCAGTGAAATGAAAGACAAAGTGGAGCTGGGAGTCAGGGCCATTTGGACAAATATGGAACAGATTTTTGGAGAAATTGGTGAGGAGAACAAAGACATTAAGCAGTTAAAAGAAAAGGTAGCTAAAGAAACCTCTCTTTTCAAAAAACGCGAGGGAATGATGAAAGTTGGAGAAATGGTTAAAGAAGCTTTAGAGGAGAAAAAGGAAAAAGAAGCAACAGAACTTCTGGCAGCCTTAAAACCCTTAAGTGTAGATTTTAGAGAAAAAGAGGTCTATGGGGACAGAAACATCGCCAATTTTGCTTTTCTGGTTAAAAAAGAGAACGAGAGGGTCTTTGATGAGAAAATCGGGGAGCTGGCAAAAGAATACGCACCAAGAAAAGAGATTAAATATATTGGTCCAGTACCACCATATAATTTTGTTGAAGTGGTGGTTACTTGGTAAAAAACTATGGCATTTATCCTTGACGATTTACTGATGTTTCCCTTAAAAGGTGGTCTTGCGCTTGTCAAAAAAATTCGGGATATGGCCGAGGACGAACTCTATGACCCGGAAAGGATAAAGAACTTACTGGCTGAACTAAACGAGGCTTATGAAACAGAACAAATAGGAAAAGAGGAATTTCAGGGGTGCGAAAAAAAGCTTTTAAATAGATTAGAAATTGGTGTCGAGAGAAAGAAAGGAGGTGAATAAAAATATGGCTACTATTAAAGATATTATCGAGAAAGCTAAAAAGGAGTTGGTGGTGTTAACTGGCTTTTCCTCTCCTTCGGGGATTGGGGCTAAGAAAAAGGATGGAGGCTGGGTTGTTACCATCCAGGTTATGGAGAAAAAATCTATTCCTGATGGGATGGATGTTTTGGGGATTTATGAAGTGGAAACCGACCAAGAAGGCAATATTTTAAACTACAAGAGAAAAGAGATAAGGAGAAGGAGCGATGTAACAGGAAGAGAGGAGGAATAAAATGGCTATTTATCTTTATTGTCTCAGAAAGAAAAAGACCGCTTTTATAAAAGCGGTGAAAACGATAGACAAAGGAAAGGCTTATACCGTTCCCTATAAAGAGCTTGAAGCGGTAGTAAGCGAAGTTAACCTTAAAAAATTTAGTTCAGAGGAAATTCAAAAAAAGGCTCAAGAAGATGTCAATTGGATAAAAGAGAAAGCCCAGATTCACGAACATGTTATTGAGCAAGCGATGGGATTACGAGGAAAGATTGTACCCGTTATCCCGATGAAGTTTGGAACGATCTTTAAAACCAAACAAAGTCTTGAGGGGATTTTTGAGAAAAATTATTTAAAATTCAGAAAACTTTTGGAAGGCCTTGAGGGAAAACAGGAGTGGGGGGTAAAGATTTATTTAAACGAGAAGGTTTTTGAAAAAAAATTGGCAGAAAAAAGCGAGGCAGTAGCCCAAAAAAAGAAAGAAATCGCCTCTTTGCCTAAAGGCATGGACTTTTTTGTCAAAAAGCAAATGGAAGAGGTTATTAAAAAAGAAAAAAATAGAGAACTCGAAGGAGTTCTTAAGGAGATTTTTGAAAATTTGCAAAAACTTGCCGTCAAGGCCAACCAGGGTAAAAATCTAGATAAAGCCCTTACCGGCAAGAAAGAACCAATGGTTTTAAATCTCAATCTTTTAATAAAAGAAGAAAAGGTAGTAGAGTTCCAAAAAGAAGTTAACAGACTTGAAACAAGATATCAAAACCAGGGATTAATTATTCAGGAAAGTGGTCCCTGGCCGCCCTACAACTTTGTCAAGATATGAACAAAATTAAAAGCATACCTCCTATAAATGGAGAAAAGGCGACTTTAACAGACGTTTTGGATGTGGTTATTGATAAGGGAGTAGTTGTTCATGGAGATTTAGTCGTCAGATTGGCTGATTTGGATCTGTTGTTTATTGGCTTAAGAATTATCCTTACCTCTATTTCTCGCCAGGAAAAAATCCAGGGCAAGAGGATAGGTGATGTCCATAAAGCAGAGATGGGAGATGAAGCGTTTCTGGGGAAACTTGAGGAGCAAATTAATAAGGCCGAGGTTCACATTAATCAAATGATTAACGCCCCCAACCCACAAGAGGCAGAAAGCGGTTTGGCTAAATTAGTTTTGACCTTGATTAAGCTTATAGTTGATCTAGTCGAGCGGGAAGCTCAAAGGAGGGTAAAGGCTGGTCATCTTACCCAAATGGAGATTCAAAAACTAGGAATGAACCTTCAAGCCTTAGAGACAAAGATAGAGGAGTTAAGATTAGTCTTTGGCTTGAAAGAAGAAGATTTAAATTTGGACCTTGGTCCTTTAGGAAATTTAAGATAGGAGGTGATTTAATGCCAGTACAAGAAACAATTACTAAGTCAACATCAGGAGACACCCTAGCTGATGTTTTAAGTTTGGTTTTGGATAAAGGGGTGGTAATTGTTGGCGATATCCAGATTAAACTTGCCGATGTTGATCTTTTAACTATTAAAATCAGGCTTTTGATCGCCGGAGTCGATAAGGCCAAAGAGCTAGGAATAGATTGGTGGGAAAAGGACCCTTATCTTTCCAGCAAAGCCCGAGAGATTCAGGCGGTTAAGGAAAGAGAAAAATTAGAAAGAAGAGTTAAAGAATTAGAAACTTTAGTGGCTAAAGAAGGGGGGTGAAAAAATTTATGGAAGAGAGGCGATTTAAATTACCAAAAATTGAAATTCCTCGAAGTCTCTTAACTAATCAAGGAATAAAGGCCTTAATAATTGTCTTGGCGATGATCTTTTTAATTTCAGCCATTGTTTACTTAAATATTGCTCGTCAAAGAAAGGAGATCTCTCCTGTCCTACCGGCAACAACGACACAGGAGGAGATAATCACTGAACCTGAGCCAACGGAGCTGCCAACCGTTGTTCCGACAGAAGAGCCAACCTCGACGCCAACGCCCGAGGAAACACCAATAGCAACAATAAGCCCAACAGCAACCGAGTCGACAGCAACCGAGTCGACCCCAACCGATTAAAAAACAGAGAAAAAAAGAAAGGAGGTGAGAAAAAATGTTTGCCAAACAAGTAATATGGCCAATTACTGATTTTGTGAAGGCCCTAGGAACAATGGAGATAAGAGTTTTAGCCATTCTTATCGCCGTGGATGTTATTTTGGGGATTAGTGCGGCGATTGCTTCCAAGAAGTTTAACTTTAATCAACTGGCAACTTTTATGGCTACTGGCGTTTTACCCTATCTTTTTGGTTTTGCCGTGGTGGAGCTTATTGCCGCTGGATTTGGTCCTTATGGCCAAATTGCCGCTACTGTCGTTTTTGTGGCAATCGTTCTTAATCTTTTGGGAAGTGTCATTAGCAACTTAGCCAGTTTAGGGGTCAACATGCCCTCAATTTTTAAGAAGCTTACTTAAGGGGACGAATTTTTAAAAAGAAGCCTAAAAACTCCTGGAGAGGGTAGGTTGTAGTGGGTCTTGACAAGTTAAACAACCTATAGTCATCTAAACTGATTCTTTTATATCCAAGCTTTTCAATATCTTTAGCAAATGGAGTTTTCCCCACACCATCGATTCCATCTATTCCAACAACCTTCGGCCTGTCCTTTTTTATAACTTTGATGACACTATCAAAATCATCAGTAATATTCATAACAACATGTTTATTTAAATGTATTTGGACCCAACATTGCACCTATTTTTCGATCCAGATCTGGGATAAAGGGACAACCCGTTCGTTTTACTAAATCAGGGTATTTTGCGCGCAAATAATTTTCAATCTCCCAGTATTTTTTATCATGATCGCCTACTTTCTCTTCTAGGGTCTCTTTAATACTTTTAATGTTCGCGATAAATACAAACATTTCGAATGTTTCTGCGGAAATAACACAATAAGGATTCGCTGTAATTAAATCCTCCTGAAGGCCCGTTTTTTTCAAACGATTAATAATAAATTCATCCAATTTATTAACAATCAAATCTCCATATAAGAACCAATCTTCAAGAGTAACAACTATCGGGAAATACGGTTTTGCGGGATCATATCGAATTTGAGGGTACAAATCCTTTTTATAATCTTCAATAGTCTTATAGACCTGAACAATGGAGTCGGCAAGCTTGCCTAGTTCCGTTTCCAGCTCTGTCATATCAAATAAAGCAGCTTTGGCTCCTACGGTTAATCGTTTAGTTTTACACTCGATGAATAGTACCGCGGTGTCATCCTTTATGATCCAATCAACCGTTCTTTTATTATTTCCGTATTGTGTCTCTGGATATATTTCTCCTTTTTTGTATACAGCCTTAAGTACATCACCTATATATTCTTGAAATGCATCTCCAAATGCCTGATCGAACCCTGATACGCCGCAAATTTCGTAATATATACCATCGGTTATGCGCTCAAAAAGATATCGGGGAATTGGACACAGTATAGCGTCTTTCCCATTCCACTCTTTTAGTATGAGAGGATAAGCAACAAGAGACGAATATGTATATGCGAATTTTTCATTGAACTGTTGCTCGGCGGCCAGTTTCTTTTTCAGCTCCTCATAATCTATGCAAAAATGATCTAACAATTTATCGAGCTTTTCTTGGGTTATGCCAGGTAATTTAATTCTCGGAGGATAAAATAAAGCAATTTTATCTTGAAAAAATCCCAACAAGCTCATCCCAATTTTTATTATTTCCTCCATTGTTAGCCCTACGTTTTTTTCGATGATTGTGTGTAAATTCTGTTCACCAAATATTTTCCAATACCTCGCTGGAGCATCCATTGTTGGCAGTCTCTGCCAGCGAAATTGCCGGTGTGAAATTCTAAATAGCTCAAGAAGGACATTTTCTTTTGTGGAGTACTGTTTAGTGATCTCATTTTCAAGTTCTTTTAGCTTATTATTTGCTCCAGCCAAATAACGCCACTCGAGTAATGAATGCGTTGGTCCGTACCTTTCAGAATTAAGTAAAACCTCCTTACATAACAAAGATAGTTCCCAGGGAAATAAATGAAACTGCAACAAATCACTGAACTGTGAGATAGTTCTATAGCCGAAAGGTTCACCAGTAATGTATCGCGGCAATGGTTTGTGGAATTGTTGAAATTGAATATGCGAATGAATCGCTAAAAGTGATTCATTCAGTTTTTGCTTGCGTAAAAAGTTCCTTAAAGGACAATATAACGGATAAATATCATTTACCATGTCACTCACCCTTAATCACTTTCACTAGATCTTCTTCATTTTCATAACCTTTTAACCCTACTATTTAAATACCTAAATCGATAATCAACTTCTTCAGTCCTTAATCGCCAATTAGTTTTTATTTTTTGATGCCTTTTCCTTTGTAGCAATAAAAAGAGCAATAGAATAAGGAACTAAGGAGGAGTTATAATTCCAAACATCACAGTCGGGACAATAAATAGGCTTTCCCTCGTGTCTTTTTTTGATTCGTACTTTCCCGCACATGGGACAGGTTCCGACGTAAACTTTCTCACTCATGCTGGGTTGTTTTCTCCAAGTCATATTTTTCCCCTTTCTTTTCCTAAGTTGTGGTTGTTGTGCCCACACCAGTATCACCTGCGGTTCCTGTTGCGGTAGAGATGGCTGTTGTTGGTGTGACCCGTGCGGCTTGTTCTTGTGTATGCTCAATAGGCGAATCATCGTGTTTTTTACATTCTATATTGTTACAAATCCAGCCCTGGATCAATTGTAAAACAAGGCCCCCACAGAATAAGCACATAAAAGTTCCCTGTGTTGTTCTTTTTACCCAATGTGGTATTTTTTTATTTTCCATATTTATTAAATTTTTATGAAAATTAATTTATGCTTTCCTTTTACGTTTCTCCCATCCAAAGGCAACCTCTCTGGTTGTTCTTCTCCCTACTTGAACAATATGTCCTCCAGGCCACCTTCGACTGAGTTCGCGCTCTCTTCTATCTAAATCATTAGTTATTCCACTGTGTATTATTTTGTTGTCTCTTTTAAAATCGTATTTGTAGGTATCCCGTTTTTTCATAAATATATCCTTTGGGCACCATGGTCACTAGGGTGCTCAAGCTTGCTGCGGGGCTAGAATGACGCGGCGCTTCGCTAGCCGCTGTGTTTTCTCGCTCCGCTCGAAAGGCCGAACCTAGATTTTGCTTGGGGGCGTGGATTCGAACCACGATTGATAGGTCCAGGGCCTATTGTCCTACCGTTAGACGACCCCCAAATGTTTTCTTTATTTTACCAAATTTTGAAGCTAGAAACAAGAAAATTTTTGTGCTACTATGACCTTGATGAAATTTTTGAGGAGATTTTCTAGAGCTAATAGGATTTTTTTAATTGGTTTGCCAGTAGCGGTCTTAGTTGCTGGCGGGATATTATTTTTTTCTGTTAGGGAGTTTTACTATGATACTTTTTGTGGTTGTGGACCGCCACCCGCAGAAGCTGAGGGGGAGTATGAGGAAACTGAGGAGACTGCTATTTTTAACAACCAGCCTGTTGATTATAAGCTAGCCAAGCTAACTCCTAACCCAGAAGTCCTTGGGCTTCAAGAAGGAGCAGTTTTGGGAGCAGTGACTGATAATCGTTGGATTGAAATTGACCTTTCTGACCAAAAACTTTACGCTCGTGAAGGCGATAGAATAGTTTATGAATTTTTAGTTTCCACTGGCAAATGGGCACCAACGCCAACAGGAGAATTTAGGGTTTGGATAAAACTCAGATACACTAAGATGTCTGGAGGAGTGAGAGGAACAGGCACCTATTACTACTTACCTAATGTTCCTTATACTCAGTATTTCTACAAAGGCTATGGTTTGCACGGAACTTATTGGCATAATAATTTTGGTTATCCCATGAGCCACGGTTGTGTTAATATGGCGACGCCCGATGCTGAAAAACTTTTTTATTGGACTTCGCCACTAGTTGCGCAGGGGAGGAATGTTGTTTATCCTTCAAAGGGTAGTCCGGGAACTAAGATTGTTGTTCACGAATGAAGATGGGCTTGACATTTAGCAGACTTTTTGTTAGACTGCTAATGGTGAGCCACTCGGCCCTGAGCGGTTCGACAGTCCTGAGCTCACCGTCGAAGGACTCGTGGCCGAAGGGCTTGTCGAACCATAAAAAATATGGCTGTTCTATTTAATAACAATAAAGAAAAAATTCTTCCGGTTGTTGCTATTCGTCAACCGGTAATCTTTCCTCATGTCGAAACCACTTTAACCCTTGGTCGTCCAAAATCAGTGGCGGCTATTAATTCTGCCTTTCGGAGTAATAGATTAGTTTGTCTCTTTACCCAGAAAGACCCCCATGTTCAAGACCCTGATATTGATGAACTCTATCGTATTGGAACAGTAGTGAGAGTTGAGGATTTGATTGAAGAAAAGAGATTAAGACATGCTCTAGTGAAAGGCTTAGTTAAAGTCCGCTTGGAGTCTATACAAACCAAAGAACCCTTTCTTATTGGCAGTGTTTCTGTAGTAAATGACATTATTGAAGATTCCCATGAAATTAAAGCCCTCTACAAAAACCTTCTTAGTGATTTTCAAAAAGCAATTAATTTTGGCAAATCAGTTGATGCCCGAGTGATTATTCGCTTGATGAGTGGAGTTAATCCAGTAGAATTAGCTGACCAAGTGGCTTATGTTCTTGATTTAGAAACAAGTAAGAAACAAGAACTCTTAGGGATGACCGATGTTCGTCGTCGGTTGGAAAAAGTAACTGAGTTTCTTGCTAATGAGATAAAAGTTTTAGATTTAGAGAAAACAATTGCTTCTAAAACCCAAAAGAAATTTGATAAATCAATGCGTGAAGCAATTTTAAGGGAGAGAAAGAAAACAATTGAAGAGGAATTAGGAGAAATTAGCGATGAGGGCGAGGAGCTTAAAGAATATGAGAAGAAGATTAGAGCGGCAAAGATGCCTAAGGAGATGGCTGCTAAAGCTAGAAAAGAATCAAAGCGGCTTTCCAAACTTAATCCCAATCATCCTGAGGTTGGCTATATCCGTACCTATCTTGATTGGTTAACGGAAATGCCTTGGTCCAAATCTTCTGCCAATAAACGTTCAATTACTAAAGCTGCCAAAGTTTTAGAGGGAGACCATTACGGCTTGAAAAAAGTTAAGGAGCGGGTGGTTGAATATTTAGCAGTGATGAAGTTGAAGACGCAAAAAACGCGAAAATTGACACGAAAAGCGCGAAAAAAAGAGGAGGGTGGTGGTCCGACCATTCTTTGTTTTATTGGTCCGCCTGGTGTAGGTAAAACTTCAATCGGGAAATCTATTGCCAGCGCTTTGGGCAGGAAGTTCATCAGGATGTCATTAGGTGGGATTCGAGATGAAGCCGAAATCCGGGGACATCGACGGACTTATGTTGGCGCCATGCCCGGGCGGATAATCCAGGGGATAAAAAACGCTGGCACTAATAACCCTGTTTTTATGCTTGATGAGATTGACAAGATTGGTATTGATTTCCGGGGCGATCCTTCAGCTGCTTTATTGGAAGCTCTTGACCCAGAACAGAACTATTCCTTTTCTGATAATTACTTAGAAGTCCCTTTTGATTTGTCTAAGGTAATGTTTATTACTACGGGTAATATTTTGGATACTATCCCACCAGCATTAAGAGACAGAATGGAAATTATTCGCTTTCCAGGCTATACCGAAGAGGAAAAGTTTAACATTGCTAAAAAATTCCTTTGGAGAAAACAATTGCTCTTTAATGGTCTAGGTGAAAACAAAATCAAAATCGCTGATGCTGTTCTTCACGAAATCATTAATCGCTATACTCGTGAAGCTGGAGTTCGAGAGTTAGAACGGAATTTAGCCACTATTTGCCGCAAGATTGCTCGTAAAGAAGCCGAAAACAAAAAATTCAAAAAAGAAGTTATTAAAAAAGAAGTAGCTAAATATTTAGGACCAAGGAAATATTCGGAAACAATGATTGAGAAAACAGATACAGTGGGAATGTCGACTGCTCTGGCTTATACCCCAGTTGGTGGTGATATTTTGCTAATTGAAGTGGCATTAATGCCAGGTAAAGGAAAGCTACTTTTGACTGGAAAGCTAGGTAAAGTGATGAAAGAGTCAGGTAAAGCGGCTTTATCTTATGTTCGTCGTCGCTGGAAAGAGCTTAGTCTTAAAGAAACTTTTTATGAGAGTACTGATACTCACGTTCACATCCCCGAAGGAGCCGTTCCCAAAGATGGACCATCAGCCGGAGTTGCCATTACCGCCGCTTTGGTTTCTGCTTTTACTCAAATTCCGGTGAGGCGAGATGTGGGAATGACTGGTGAAATAACTTTAAGGGGTCGAGTTTTGGAAGTAGGGGGAGTTAAAGAAAAAGTAATTGCCGCCCATCGGGCAGGGTTAAAGACAGTTGTTTTACCAAAAGATAATAGAAAGGATTTGGAAGAAATTCCTGCGAAAGTGAAAAAAGATATTAAGTTTAAATTTGTGGAGCATATGGATGAGGTTTTGAAGATTGTTTTGAAGACACGAAAAACACGAAAAAAGAAAACTTCCAAGAGAAAAAAGACTAAAGGAACAACATCTCGTCCTTCTCAACACGCCTACGCTACGAGCTAACCTGCTTGTTTTTCTTCCTATTTTCAGCTAAAATTAGGTTTGTCCGGCCCCATCGTCTAGCGGCTCAGGACATCAGGTTCTCATCCTGAAAACACCGGTTCAAATCCGGTTGGGGTCACAAAAAATTAGCCTCAGTTTCTTCCTATAGGGCTGTTGACAGCGATGTTACAATAAATTATTATCATAAGATATTAAATCTTCAACTGCCAATGCCCTAATTTAAAGAAATAAAAAAAGGAGTGTTTAGTGATTTCTATGGATAATAATCAAGACAAAATTCCCATAACCAAAGAAGGTCTAAAAGAAATTCAAGAAGAATACGATAAGTTGGTCAGTGTTAAGAGACCAGAGGCAGTTAAGCGGATAACCGAAACAAGAACGATTGGTGATTTAACTGAAGACAACGAGCATACTCAGGCAAGGCAGGCTTTATCGTTTGTTGATGGCCGCATTAGCGAATTGGGGGAAGTGATTAAAAATGCCCAAATCATTAGTCAGGGTAATAAAAAACATAAGCAAGTTAATTTGGGCTGCCAAGTAACAGTTGCTGGCGGAGGAAAAACTTTGGTTTATCATTTAGTCGGTGAATGGGAAGCTGACCCCACGGAAATGAAAATCTCTCATAAGTCTCCTTTAGGTCAAAGTTTATTAGGTAAAAAAGTAGGCGACAAAGTGTCAGTTGAAGCTCCAATAGGCAAAATCGTTTATACAATCAAAAAAATCGATTGAGCCCCACTTTCTTTTGTGCTAAACTCTAGCCAGGATGGCTAAACCTCTTGAGGAATTAAGAAAAATTCGTTTCCAAAAACTAGAAAAGATTAAGAAATTAGGAATTAACCCCTATCCCGCTCGGTGTGAAAAAAGGCAAACTATTACCCAGGCTCTAAAAATGATGGGGAAAAAGGTTGCCGTGGCAGGGCGGATTATGTCCATGCGGGGGCATGGCGGAATTCAGTTTTTTGACCTTCAGGACGAATCAGGAAAAATTCAACTCGTTTTCAAAAAAGACCAACTCACTATTCAGAACTCCCAGCTCCTAACTCTTCTCGATATTGGCGACTTCATTGATGCCCAAGGAAAAGTTTTTAAAACTGACGCAGGTGAGATTTCGGTAGCTGTTGAGGATTTCCATCTTTTGACCAAATCGCTTCGACCCTTACCCTCGAAATGGCATGGCTTGAAAGATATTGAAGAAAGGTATCGCCGAAGATATGTAGATTTAATGATGAATCCCCAAGCTAAAGAGATGTTTGAGAAGAAAAACAAATTTTGGACAAGTGCTAGAGAATATATGGTTAAGAATGGGTTTTTAGAGGTAGAGACACCGGTTTTGGAAGCGATCCCTGGAGGAGCTGATGCTCGACCATTTGTTACTCATCACTGGGCGCTGGATACTGATTTCTATTTGCGCATCTCTTTGGAGCTCCATTTAAAAAGACTTATTGTTGGTGGATACGAAAAGGTTTTTGAAATCGGGAGAGTTTTTAGAAACGATGGGATGGATGCCGAGCA